>BNJT01000162.1_pt1:167500-373681 | contig 373681 bp, 442 predicted proteins | sample 8540491 | NCBI WGS metagenome assembly BNJT01 (sample SAMD00202455, study PRJDB9452) | human saliva metagenome | host: Homo sapiens | reverse complement strand
GCCATTTTGTACTAATGATTCATATATGCTTATTTTTTTCATCAAATTTATGACTTATTTTGATAAATACCGTCTCACTTTCTACGTTAAACAACGAGCAAAAAAGGCAGCCACTAGGGGCTGCCTTTTTTTGTATGCCAAAAATTGTTTTAGTTATATTTTGTTTTTTTATCTGTTGAGCTATATTTTGTTAATCTATAACTTATTTCTCTATAGCCTCAAGTACTTCGCCGATGTACATATAGTGCGGTTCCCAACGATCCTTACCAGCTTGGGTGTACACGGATGGATTGGCTGCATAATATTCCTTTACGCTATCCGCCAAAATGAGCTTCATCAAATTGGTGTTCATATAATTTTTTTACATACAAATGTTAAATCTGCTTCTTTGAAGGTCACACCGTTCCCTGCCACTACTGGTGTTAGCCCAGAGTTAGCTACCTTATCTTCGTTGCGACCAGAATGAGAACCTAAATAACCAAGCGCCTTACGATGGCTTTCAGAGAAGAAACTAACTGTAAAGGTATCGTATTTCTCCATAAATTCTTGTGTATAACGAGCTGGATGGATGTACACGGTCACCGTGGAAATATCGCCGCCATTAGGGCCCCATACGTTACCCATACTGCCCCAGCTAACTGTACACGTATTAAAATCATCAAGCGTACCAGCCGTAACAAGAGCCCAACGTTCCTCGAACATAGTAAAAAGCCTTATAATCCTTCGTTTCAAATGGTTTCATAATAACCTCCGCACATAGAATTTACTTAACAACAACCTCATCAAAATGTTCTTTATACACTTCATAATACACCGCATCAGCGATATCGTAAAACTCTTTATTTAGAGAATCTTTCACAACAGGTCTGCGCAAAAAGGCACCTCGATCGATAGGCCGAGGCGTTCCGTCAAAATCAAAGCGACTGATTTCCTCTTCATCGCGCATAATACCTGGATTAGACCACATATCTTCATTCATATTTGCATCCGCATCAGTAGTAATCGCCGTTGTCCCTTGCTGTTGCGCCCCATAAACCTTACTAGCTGCGGAATTACTACTATCATAGGTGAAAGTCATGTCCTTAACGGTAATCACTTTCTCATCATTCCATTGATACGCTTTATATACCGTCGCCTTAATCGTATAAATAGGCGGCTCAAACCCAATTACTTTCACCGTATTCACGTCAATATAGGTCGCGCCACGCTCGTCTACATTAGGAATATCCGACACAAACTGAGATACCTGTTTAAATTGTGGCTGAGACGTGAGCTCCTCAATCGTAATTGCTTGAGCTGGGATGGTGAAAGCTAGCATAAGCCCTAGCGTTATTAAAAAAATCGATGTAACATATATCCTCTCATCTTTCTAAACTTTTACAAAATAAATAAACACAACCTTATAAGCATAAGTATACTATGCAAATAAGACTGTGCCTATTATTAATAAATTTATATTTATCACAATTTGACAATATAGCTTTACAAGATAAAACTCAAAATGCATTTAAAAGGGCATAGGTAATAGAAGTCGATCTTATCCACAATCAAAAATCGATTTTTAACTTTGGAAACTAAAAAAACAGAATTGCACTACTCTCAAACGGTGATGGTGTAGAGGGTGTAAAGAAATATGTTTTTAGAGGTTTACAGAATTACACTACTCTCAAACATGAGTGTAACGAAAGATGATAAATGTCTTGTTTTTAGAGATTTACAGAATTACACTACTCTCAAACTCGTTAATTCCTTGAATTTCCTCGATGATAGATTTAGAGGTTTACAGAATTACACTACTCTCAAACCACCAGGACTTAACATTGTTAGTGTAGCCAGTTTTAGAGGTTTACAGATTTACACTACTCTCAAACAACACGAATTGCAGCAAAGCGATTTTTAGGGTTTTAGAGGTTTACAGAATTACACTACTCTCAAACGACTTTTTATCATCATTTCAATGTGTAGTCAGTTTTAGAGGTTTACAGAATTACACTACTCTCAAACTGTTTTGTATCCCTTCGGATGTTAAGATGCGTTTTAGAGGTTTACAGAATTACACTACTCTCAAACCTGTAGCTTCATTTCTTAACCGCCTTACTAGTTTTTAGAGGTTTTACAGAATTACACTACTCTCAAACAGTGATATGATTTAGCATAAGGGGTGGTTTGTTTTAGAGGTTTACAGAATTACACTACTCTCAAACAGGTGGATAATAAAGAACGTTTAGGCGTCGGTTTTAGAGGTTTACAGAATTACACTACTCTCAAACCACAATCATGTAACAAAAACTCTAAAAACGCTGTTTTAGAGGTTTACAGAATTACACTACTCTCAAACGCTTACGATAAATACGTCGTAAAAATCCTTTTAGTTTTTAGAGGTTTACAGAATTACACTACTCTCAAACTGACCGAAAAAAAGCTGAGGACATGGTACAACGTTTTTAGAGGTTTACAGAATTACACTACTCTCAAACTAAATGCTTTCTCTAATCTTGCTTCACGCTGTTTTAGAGGTTTACAGAATTACACTACTCTCAAACTATATCTTCACATTCCTCTGCCACGGCATTGTTTTTAGAGGTTTACAGAATTACACTACTCTCAAACCTTGGCTGACAATAGCGTTGAAACAGTACTGTTTTTAGAGGTTTACAGAATTACACTACTCTCAAACTACATGAGCTGTCTCGATCTGTATAAGTAGGGTTTTTAGAGGTTTACAGAATTACACTACTCTCAAACCTCATCTATAAGAATGAGGAGGGGCAACATATTTTAGAGGTTTACAGAATTACACTACTCTCAAACGATTGACAAAAACCTCAGATAAAAATCGAGGAGTTTTAGAGGTTTACAGAATTACACTACTCTCAAACGGCGTTACTAGGCGATAGCTTACAAACAGTGTTTTAGAGGTTTACAGAATTACACTACTCTCAAACATCGCATTTATCAATCAAAAAAAGGTGGCGTCGTTTTAGAGGTTTACAGAATTACACTACTCTCAAACACGTTGACTTTCTCTTTTAGTGTTTTCATTGTTTTAGAGGTTTACAGAATTACACTACTCTCAAACCAGCTTAATAACTGTGTAAGCTCCTATATCGTTTTTAGAGGTTTACAGAATTACACTACTCTCAAACATGCTCCGGCTGTAGCAATGCAATAGGTTAGTTTTAGAGGTTTACAGAATTACACTACTCTCAAAACCGCTCGGCAGTTATTTAACTGACTATGTCTGTTTTTAGAGGTTTACAGAATTACACTACTCTCAAACTATATCAAAGTATGCAGTATTGCCATTAACGTTTTAGAGGTTTACAGAATTACACTACTCTCAAACTTTGAGCGTGGTAAATATCTTATGCCGAGTGTTTTAGAGGTTTACAGAATTACACTACTCTCAAACGACACCGGGCAGAAGCGATTGTTTGAACAAGTTTTTAGAGGTTTACAGAATTACACTACTCTCAAACTAGTGAAAAATAGAGAAGTAACAAAATGATTGTTTTAGAGGTTTACAGAATTACACTACTCTCAAACAACTACCGCAACGAGGCAAGCACCGCACGAGTTTTAGAGGTTTACAGAATTACACTACTCTCAAACGCGCTTTTTGCCGTCGATGTACTCACGCAATGTTTTAGAGGTTTACAGAATTACACTACTCTCAAACTATGAGCGCTACAAATACGGCGCCACGCGTGTTTTAGAGGTTTACAGAATTACACTACTCTCAAACACTACCGAAACAAGGAACACAGGGCGCTGCGTTTTTAGAGGTTTACAGAATTACACTACTCTCAAACTAGTACCTATCATGGTTGAATTAGCATCTAGTTTTAGAGGTTTACAGAATTACACTACTCTCAAACGCCATGTGATATTGACTGCAAATGCGTATTGTTTTAGAGGTTTACAGAATTACACTACTCTCAAACGCTCTACGCCGACAGAAACAGTCGTATTGAGTTTTAGAGGTTTACAGAATTACACTACTCTCAAACACCCTCGAGTAGCGTTGTAGTGTTCTTATAGTTTTAGAGGTTTACAGAATTACACTACTCTCAAACACGTGTTATATATTCATGGTGTTTTTTTCGCCGTTTTTAGAGGTTTACAGAATTACACTACTCTCAAACAGGAGGTAGCATGAAGCCATTAGTATATAAGTTTTAGAGGTTTACAGAATTACACTACTCTCAAACATACGCTTTCGCTGTCAACATACCCTCTTTGTTTTAGAGGTTTACAGAATTACACTACTCTCAAACAAAGTATAACGATTTCATTCGTTTTGAAGCGTTTTTAGAGGTTTACAGAATTACACTACTCTCAAACAGAGTTAATTTGGCTTGCATCCGGAATCGAGTTTTTAGAGGTTTACAGAATTACACTACTCTCAAACCCATGAATACAACATATGTGCCATATCTTGGTTTTAGAGGTTTACAGAATTACACTACTCTCAAACTGATAAAACGTATCCTATTCAAGAAAAAAATGTTTTAGAGGTTTACAGAATTACACTACTCTCAAACAGCCATAAGAATGATTTGATAGCCAGACTTGTTTTTAGAGGTTTACAGAATTACACTACTCTCAAACAAGCCGATTAGACACGCAAACAATTATTCAGTTTTAGAGGTTTACAGAATTACACTACTCTCAAACTTAATAGCGACGATGTAAAAAAATGTAAATGGTTTTTAGAGGTTTACAGAATTACACTACTCTCAAACTGTAAATGGCGGTGAAAAAAACGTGTATTTGAGTTTTAGAGGTTTACAGAATTACACTACTCTCAAACGTAGTATTCTATCATACTTATTAGCTTTAGGTTTTAGAGGTTTACAGAATTACACTACTCTCAAACATTACATACACACACTCTTAGTACCACAGAGTTTTAGAGGTTTACAGAATTACACTACTCTCAAACCCGAATTGCAGTCAAAAATATCGAGATATGTGTTTTAGAGGTTTACAGAATTACACTACTCTCAAACTAGCGGAGGTAAAAGTATCCATGCAATCGTGTTTTTAGAGGTTTACAGAATTACACTACTCTCAAACCGATGAAACAGGGAAATTAATTAGCACAGGGTTTTTAGAGGTTTACAGAATTACACTACTCTCAAACTACCGACTTCAGCAACTACCGCAAGCAAGGGTTTTTAGAGGTTTACAGAATTACACTACTCTCAAACTGCCATGTTTTACCCTCCTTACTCATGCATCGTTTTAGAGGTTTACAGAATTACACTACTCTCAAACGCGACTGGTGCATAAAGAATGGCTTCCAATGTTTTAGAGGTTTACAGAATTACACTACTCTCAAAACGACCTGAAGAAGCTGTAGCACATGGCGAGAGTTTTAGAGGTTTACAGAATTACACTACTCTCAAACATTGGTCAAAGATGGGAATTTAAGGATACAGTTTTAGAGGTTTACAGAATTACACTACTCTCAAACCCCAAATTAAATTTGAGGCTCAAGAGTAACTCAGGCTACCACCAGGTGTAATTCTGTATTCTCTTTAAATAACACAGAAATCATTATCTAAAAATATACCCATTTATAAGGCTTTTTATCAAGTTTTTTTCTTTGTTTAAAAGATCCTGTTGTTAGAGAAACTAACCGTAATTGCCGACTCAGTATATTTTTGATAAAATGCATTAAGTTCATCATCACTTAAAAACTAAATCTAAATTAACTACAATATATAACATAGGAGATAATAATGTATCTACCACTTCTATATAGGACATTAGATTCATAATATCTCCTTTTACGATTAAACTCAAAATTAAAAACTTCCTAATTTAATAAGTTCAGCAGTACCAATTTCAAGTTTATGTTGAATCGATAAAGGATATCCAAATTCTAAAGAGTAGTAAAACGAATGTAATCGATTAACAATATCGGCTACCTCTTCTGTCATTAATAAAGCTTCTTTAGATAACTGGTTTTGTAATTTAGTTAACAGAGTTTTACTATTTACATCCACATATAGTGGGTTCAGTATTATATGACTATATTTATCTATACTAAAAGGCTTTATCCTTGTCATTTAAAAATCCACGGCCCCTCACCACCATCACACTGTATATCAAGCTCTGTAACCATACGTCGAAATACTTTACGATCTTCAAAAGATATCACCGTTACCTTATCATAAGATATTTCAAAAATCCAATATAGAATCTTGATACATCAATTTCATATCATGAGCACCCTCTCTGTTGAATCTATAACTTCACTTTGCTTATCTCCAACTACAATTTCCATTCTGGAAAACTGCTTTTCTGTAACAGTTAACATAAATAAGCTCCCACTAGGCGGCTTATTTTTTTCGTACATGTTCCATGATAAGATTAGCACTAGTTGTATTAAGAACTAACTTTGAATATACAGACTCTTGTAACATAAGGAAGCCAGATACAATTAAGTACTTTCTAAAATTCCTATATTCTTTTCGATCTTCCGATGTTAACGTCGGCAAGTCAAACATCACTAGTATTCTCATAAATCTATAGCTCATATTCTATAAACCTAATCTGATTAACATCGTGAGTACGCAATGCATCAAATACACTTTTACAATAAATCCGAATTGCAGCACTAAAAGTTTGAACAGTATCATTTATCTTTACATCTTCAGATAAAAGTTCTATAAGTGAAAGCTTTACATTGCTGTCAAACTCTGTAGGTCTTAATTTGATAACTACCGCATCAACAAACCCACGCAATGGTTCCATTAAATCGGATCCTAGATTATACGGATTAAATTGATTGCAGTGATTTAGCCCTAACTGGGTAATATATCCTAAGGATAAAATCTCCCTGATTTACTGCGGAAAGTAATATAGCATATCCATAATTAAGGGCTGCATTAATAGGATTATCTTGTTCCCGAGAAAATGATTTTCCAAACAAAGCATTGAAATATACCTTTGCAGCATGTCCTTCACGTTGAGTTTCATCATTTAAGGTCAACTCATCTAAATATTGATATAACAACTCTGCCTCAGCTAACTCTTGATGCTGCAATAAGTCGGCTTGATTCATAATTTTATGCCGTACAATTTCAGTCCAAATATAAGCTTGCAAATCTTTCGACCACTCAGCCTGCTCCCGACAGCGTTTACTACTATTATGACTACCGTGTAAGGGAAGAACCTCACTAGCAGGGTTACGTTTCTCATCACAAAAGACAATAGCTACCTTCTTTTTTAATCAACTCATTTTAGGAGTACGGCGGTGAGACTCACCGCCGTAGATTCAATAATCAACATATAGATTTCATCAATATATACTTTAGTCGTTTCAAAGTCTTTGCGAATAATCATGTAATTCATTTTAAAAATCTAACTTAGAACGACTACCTATGACTACTGTACGCCAACTCATAATAACCCCTAACACTAACCCCACGCTTTAAACTATAGTAATTTCACTAGAATATAGACCAGTAATAGATTGATTTATAATTTTAAATTCATCTAAAGTACTAACCTTTAAAGCAATTTTTTTGTTCTAGATGTACTGAAACCTAGTGATTTAATATCATAAGTAGTTTTTCATATTTGTTAACATATTTAATATTTCTAATAATAAAAATACATTGACTACTAACATCAATTCCCTTTAAATTTCTCTCGTCCTATATCTATCAAATCACTAGCTTTTATTCCCTTTTCATTTTTTTATATATATTACTATTTAGTTTCTCCACCAAATAATCATAAAAACTTAAGATTATCATTGATAGTGATAGAAATTTGCTCCTTAGCAAATGGACTTAACGTACTAATATTCTGAATATTAATACTTGGATCTGATTTACGTAAAGTATTAACTTTATCTAAGAGTTTTGCATATATTAGAAACTCATTTGACAACAAAACTTGAATTGCATTGTCAATACATATCGAATTACTAGTTTTTTTCCGCCCAAATAGTAGTAGAATCCATTAACCTTAACAAGTTGATTAATACATAGCTTTCTATAAATAATAGAGATATCTTTCGCTTCTGGAGTGATAGAGGCTACATAATCAATCAAATCTTGATCTGTTATATTTCGATTTGTTAAATAAATTGGTAGTGGCACAATCTCTTTAACAACTTCACCCTTTTTACCAATATATTGAACAATAATAGAATAGGCATTCTTAATTTTTGTCATGCCACCATATTTAGTTACATCTGCAAATACACTGGATTTTGTTTTCATGCCAATATAAGCACCATCATTAGCCTTCGCTGCGACAGTGGCTTTATATACAGTTGCATCAGCTAAGGCACCAGATTGTTCTAGCAATCGTTTTGTAACACGAACATCATTGCTATCCATCATTTTCTTAACGATGTCCATACTTGTTTTTATATCCCAAGCTTTACCATCTTTAGCATTAGTGTATTTCACGTCATAGTTAAACATCTTCGCTAAGTTGTATGTACGATTAGCACCATTCTTTTTGAAGAATGCACGGAAGTTACGTGTGAATTTTTCATGGTACACATTGCCTACTACGATATTTAAATATGCATCTTTAGCGTGATGATGGTGGTTCAATGAGCGAACCTTGATAAAGTTATTATCATGACGGAAGTCTGTTACATTTTCAGCCTTTACAAAGACTACATCAATTTCTGGGTAAAGACGACGCAGTAATGTTGTAGCTGCCTTAACTGATTGATTAGTTTCAACTAATTGACGAGCAATAAAACCACTTAGATCATCAGCTGTAAGAGGAGTGTTGCGAGTTAGACGCTCATATTTTCGTTCACTAATAAGGCCTTGATGTTTCAAGAATGACCAGAATGCCTTTTGGTTAGTTTGAATCGTATTGTCTATTGGATACGTATCCGACTTTTTAGCATTCGCAGTACGCTCACATAATACTAAATTATCAAAGCTATCATCTTTTGTAAGACTGCGAGGATAAATATGATCAATATCATAGTTATCTGTATTTAATAAATTTAAATCTATAATATTCCTGTGTAAGCACAACGCCCCATTTGAGTGTAGTATAAATAGAGTTTTTTACTTCTCAAAGCCGCATCATCATAGCTAGCTAATCCTGACTTCAGACCTTCAAACTCTGTGTCCTTTAGCCCACTTAATAAGGCTTCATCCTTTTTAATCGCCGCATATAAATCAGACAATCGTTTTTTTGACGAGAATCCTTTTTTTCTTTTTCTCTGTTTTATTAGACCGCGTTACCTCTACAAAGATACGAGATGGTAACGCTTTTTTTTATATGTATAACCTCATCAACGATACGCAAAGCTTGCCATACCGCACGTTTAACTGCAGGCGGGAGCGCCAATTCATCAATAATATCTTGAGGATCTACTACTTGACCTTCTGTCAATTTATCATTTATCTCTTGAATACGTTCCATAAAGGAGAATTTATCTCCTAATAGTTCCATCAAGTTATAGCTAAAATTGCGCATCAATTCAATTATTGTTTCAGGTGTACCATCACCAGCTTTATCGCAGCCCTCTATACCATTCAGTAATTTTTTTAGAGAGACGGCCCCAATCTCGATATCTTAATTTTGAAAGTTTTTTTGATAGTTTCATCATCAAGGTGCGAAGCAAATTTATTACGCAATGTTTCTCGCAACATTTTTTTACTTTCACCAAAGATAGTTATATCCATAATGATGTCTTCAGCCATAGATCTATCAAAAATTAGTCCCTAAAATACGAACCATATCACGATAGGATGTCAGATCATTTTTAATTTCCCCATCAATACCCGTAATATCTGGTTTATGCTTGTTATGGATATAATTATTATCCTTCAAGAACTGTTCTATACGATTTTTGGTCATCTTCTTATGGTCTTGCTTAAATACAGCTTCAATAATATGTTCTTTTTACCGCCGTCTCTAATGGTTTGCCATCAATACGTATATTATTTAGCTCATTAAGTAACATGAACTCACTATATAAAAAGAGAGGATTTGGGCAACACATCTTCACCTAATAGGTATGTACATTTATTAGTAAGATTCTTGATAAAAGCTGCTGCTGATTTTTCTCGATCAATCTTATCATCAAAATTCCACGGAGTAACACGTCCACTAGCTTTACGAACAGCCCATGCAAAACCACCCTTTTCTACATTATGATAAGTATTTAAAGGGCCTACATAATAAGGAATGCGGAACTCAAGCATTTTAATGAGCTTCTCTGCTACAGAATAACCGTCTGCTACTTCATTCAAGAATGGGAATTTAGCTCCACAGGTCTTAAAAAAATAGTTTTAAGTTCTTCCAAATGTAATTGATACGGAATAACACCATTATCTTTAATCCGTTGCAATGGCAATAACGTTTGTAATTCAATTTCACTAAGAATATATTCTTTATCCTTAGAATCCGGTAATCCCTCAACTATCTTCTTGGTGTACTTATAAAAATCTTCGCGGTTACAACTCGTTTCCTCTTTACGACCTTGTTTAATATAGTGCACATAGTTGTGTAAACCTTTTTCATCTGCCTTGAACATCGTATTATAAATGCTTCTATCAGTCTTTAATAAAGATTTCAGTATAACTAAATCCTCTTTATGCTTGTTAAAAAGCTTTTACCTTAGATTCAGAAATAGTAAGACCTGGTTCCTTGATGGACATCAAAATAATAGCATCATATACAGATTTACAATCATCAATGATATGAACCTCATCGCCCCAAACTTTAGCTAGTTCATCACGTTTATCGTCATATGTATCTCCTGTTATTTGAAGCTTTTTTTAAGGTCATCGTCTAACTCCTCTACAGAGCCGAACAAGTCTGTAAGGCTAGCAGATAAACCTAACACTAAATTAGCAAAATGCTTTCAGTCTTTTTATCCTCTTTGACCTGTTCTTTTTGAGTTTTACTTGAAGAATCTTCTGTATCAGTAGCTATATATGTATCAACTAGACGTTCGATAGCCTTTGCTTTATCAGATTTTGTTTTACTAGCGTCCATAAGAATCTGACCTATAGAGCTAATAGCAGAATTACAGTCAAAGCAATTAAATGTAATATTTTCTAAAGCTTGTTTAAGAACATCATCAAGGGTTGAAGCATTAGAATCAAAATGTAGCACCTTCATAAAGGAAGTTGCCACGGTATTTTTAAAAATATGATGTACTGCTAAAAAAATAGTTTGCGAATATCATCAGTACCAGACTTCATCAATTCCGCACGTAAGTGATAAATAGTAGGATACTCTTTGAAGTAATCTTGATCTGTATAGTCTTTATCGATAAATAAAATATGTTTAGAGCTATGACCAGTCGTTTTATCTTCATAGTGATATTTACTTTCATGAAGACGTATGAAGAATGTAGAATCCACCTGTGCCATAGCATCAGCAAATAATTCTTCTAATAATTTTTAATCGTAATTTACGACGCTCCAAACGACGACGTATAGAACGAAAAACTACGACGTCCTACAGCTGATTCGGCTTCATCAAACAAACGACTACCCCACATTTTATGAGATCTGAATTTTAATAACTCATATAACTTATTCGTTACTGCCCAACCGACAGAGCTTGTACCAATATCTAGTCCTACAAAAATAATCCTTAATCGGATATTCTTTCAAATGACTTGAGATGAGTTGTTTCGATGTTTGCATTTCCATAAGACCTCTCCTTGGGAAATTAATAATTGACATTCATCAAATGCTTAATTATACTATAAGTAATCCAATTAGTTTTGGAGGTTTACAGAATTACATTACGAGTTCAAATACAAATTTATTTACAATGCCTTCGGGCCGCCCGACGTAGGGCACCTACTCTCAATTCTTCGGAATTGAGATTTTTTTATTGCCATAATTTACTATTTAAACAGTACATATAATCTATAAGTCGCCAATCACCGTATAATTACCTTCATTTTAGCATAAAACAACAAATAAATTCATTAATTTTTCATGAAACTTATAGTTATACAGATATATCTCACTTTGACGATATATATCTTTATCCCTATAATATAAGTAGATAGTCAGACGAGTCGCAACGTCAGGCTCATCTCTAAATCAGTAAAAAATTAGGAAATGGCCTTTCTGTTTACTTAGCTACCATGCGGTAACGGAGGGCTATTTGCTTTTTGTAAGGCAAATAAAAAACAAAATTTCTTATTGAGCTAATATATTAATCCATTCCATATACCACTGATTAAAGCTTAGATCCGTATCAAATTTCTTTTTATGGCTATTATCTATACGCCACTGCGTTTTTTTTCGTAAACTTTCAGCATTATCAAAGCCTATATACTCAACCATATCGCGCAATTGTTTATGTTTATACAGAGATTTGCTTTCATCATAATCAATGCGATAACTATAATAATATTCAGAATCCTTTGTAAAATGGCGCAAATAGGACTCACCATTAGGTTTATATCGATCAATTAAGAATCCTGGAAGACCATTATTCCAAACTGTTGCATACTGTGTAGGAGCCTCAAGGTCACCATATTTATTCAAAAAGGTAAAAAATTTGTTTTTTTGCTAAGCTTTTATCAACAATATTAGGATCTATTCGAAAGCGCAATACACGAATTTTAACCCCTACATCTTCATAAGTACGAACCTCATATTTATTATCTTCCATAGCTTCGCTCACCAGCTTAGCCTTTTTAGGAATACGATAGCTGAAATTGTCCCAATGCTTAACATGGCTATAATTATCTAGCCCAGACAAAGGCTCAATAGATGGAATAATATAATTACTCATTACTACTTCAGCAAATTTATCTTGGTATGGATCCTTCACATCGCCGCCACCAAGATACGTAATACCATATGTCGTTTTTTTGTCTTACTTGGCGTAAACTCCGTATACATCACATGTGTCTTACCTTTAAAAAAATTTTCCAAGATGCATTCTCTAACCCTGGATATGTATATATTCCCTCATTCTGTATATATTTATTAATCTTCTTACCATGTGGTGGCCCTACCAATAAAATGCCTGTATAACCATGAACAGCAAATAAAAGCCCATCACTCGATTTAGATTCAACCGTATCTCCACGCAAGCTAATATTTGGCACAGATAAACGAATATTATTTTTTCCTTCATGAAGTAAGATAACAGTAGATTCTGAGAATTCCCCTAGCTTAACAGCTTGAGCCAATCCAGTTTTCTCCTTAAAAAAACCTTTTCTATCGCAGTCTTGGGTTTCTCCACATTTTTCTGTACTTTAGCGCTAAATATCTCCGCCTCTTGTATTGCCTTTTCATTAATATGGGAATAATTTTCGTAAGCATTAGCAGGAATACTCGCATCCGTACCTGGAACGGGTGGTTGCCACTTTGGCACTTCAATCTGTACAGCGTTGACATTCATGGTGAAAGTAGCCGCTAATGCCATCATGATTATACTTTTTACGTAACATAAAAACCCTCTTAAAATTTACAAACTAAATACACACAACTGTATTACATTTTCGTATTATATTTTTCGTATTACATTCTTTTCTTGACTTTGAATGCGGATTACCTTATTTCTCAATGTTTCAACATTTGCAAAGTCAGAATATTCTACCGTATTGCGTAACTGAATATGAGAATATGGTATAGCTCCATCAGTATAAACTAGACTCATAATATATACATTCTTGTCATCGTATAAGAATCGATGCATTATAGATTTTTTTGCTGGTTGATAATTATCTACTAAAAGACTAGGAATACCATTATTCCAAACAGAGGCTGCCTGAATAGGCGCATCACCTATTATCTGGCGCTCTGGTTTTACTTCTACAAGTTCGTTTAAAAAGGAATACATGTATTTATCTTTTACTTTTACTGGTTTCTTGGCCACAACAAATCGTATACCCGCTCCACGATAGTCCCTTATTTCAGTAGAGTCCTTTAGCGATTTCTGTGCTATTAGTTTAAGCCCTTTAGGAATACGATACATAAGATTATCCCAGTTGATGCTTTCACTATACTGATCCATATCATCTAAAGAGTGAATCGATGGAATCACATAATTACTCATAACGCGCTCAAGCTTGTCGGTAAGGGGCTGATTTTTGTAGCTAAGCCCTATTATATATTCTTGATTTGGCTGATTATCTAAACCAACTACGGCAACCATAGTAGGCGTATTTTCGCCAAAAGACTCTGTTTCAATAGCCCATTTACCATGTGTGATACCGGGATATATAAACTCCCCTTTTCGGTCCGTTTTTTTAGTTTGCCTAATGCATCATCATAATTCTGTTTCGTACCGATGGCAAAAAATACGGAATGTTCTCTTACAATAGATAAACGTTCACCATCACTGAGTTTTGGATAGTATTTACTTGCTAATAGTAGTCCAGGAACAGAGGCTCGGATGTTAGTACGATCATCATGCAATAACACAACTGCAGACTCATTAACGATTAAATCCATCACCTTTTTAGAACCACTTGCTATCTCATTAACTTCATCTCGTGTTAGCCCCCAGTCGGCTATAAATATTTCCCTATGCTTTTCAGCTTTAGAATCTAACTTTATAACGTCACTAGTTCCTATATTACTCAAGCTACCGGCCCGATAATTCTCATATGCATTGGCAGGAATGCTCGCATCAGCACCTGGCATAGGTGGCTGTCCGGCTGGGACTTCGATCTGCACAGCGCTTACATTCATGGTGAAAGCAGCCATTAATGCCATCACGATTATACTTTTACGTAACATAAAATCCTCTCTTCTTTTCTTCTCTCACATTTACAACATAAATAAGCACAACCTTATTAGCATAAGTATACTATGCAAACAAGGTCGTGCCTATTATTTATAATTTTATATTTAAGTGTTTATTCTATTCATATGAATCAGACATGTAAGATATTTAAATGAATAGAGATCGGAAATAAAATATATAATGAAATATAGCATATATAAAGTAAGGAATTAATGCAAGCAACGTTCCAATGGCGATAATAATATATATCAAAAGACACAATGCTAGTAGAACCACCAGACTATTAATGATGACTTTATAAATCAGTGCCTGCTCTTTCTTAGATCGTATCCACGCTTTTAGCCCTATAATATATTTGGGGTTTATTAAAGGCTAGTGGTAATCGTTTACACCATAGAACAAGCCAAGGAATAAAGAGTATATTACCAAAGAGAAAAAAATCATTTCTAAGTCATAACTCCTAAGGGGTATAAGTACGGCGTTAAGTCAGGTTTCTGTAAGCTATGAATAATCGCCTCTATGGAGCCTATCCATAGAGAAACGAGCAAATACTTAACGTAAAGCACTAGTATAATTTTTAAAAATGTATTTAAATGTACTCATTTGCTATTCTCTATCTAATCATATACATAGTAAAAAGTAACTTAATAGCATAAGTATACTATGCAAATAAGACTGTGCCTATTATCTATTATCTATTTATATTTTTAAATTGTGTAGGAGTTTTCTCTAATTAGTATATATAAGGTTTATCTTAATTTGACGATATATATCTTTATCCTTATAATATAAGTAGATAGTCAGACGAGTCGTAACGTCAGGCGCATCTCAAAAAAAGTAAAACATTAGGAAATGGCCTTTCAGTTATCTAGTCACACTAGGCAACGGAGGGCTATTTACTTTTTGTAAAGCAAATATACGAATAAACTAATAAAAAGCCAAGCTATTTCTAAATATGAATAGCTTGGCTTTTTGCATTGTGTAAATAAGTTAAGAGCGTATCAGAAACAAAATATACTTGTTCAAAAGCTTTCAAAAGCTAACGAAATATCAATCCAAGAATCATAAGCAGAGGCAGAACTAACATACCACCAGCAAAAATAAAACAAGCTAAAACAACCATAGTGCCATACGTTATTAGACATAACTTTATTAAAAAAATCTATACAACTATATATACACATACCCACGGTAGATTGTTCTTTTAAAAGAAATGAACCATGCTTTCACTCTATAATACATTTTCGGTTTATCAAACACAGGATATAGTTTCTCATACCACAAAATAAGCCACGGCAAAACCCAAATATTTCCAAAGCAAAAATATCAATACAGGAAGATAATCTCTTAATGGATATGCTTCTAATACATATCGATCGTACAGTAATGTATAAATCCCCCAAATAGAGGCTCCCCAAATAAGCAAAAGTATAAGCTTTAACAAGAGGCCTAAAATAAGTTTAATCATCAATCTAAGTCTATCCTCGATTCTGACCATTCTAATACTATCCATAATTTATTATGTCTCATCGTCATAAGCTATACCATATACTTTTTGATAGAGCAAATTAGGCAATTTATATTTTTCATCACCAAAATCAGCAGGTAGAATCATAGCATTTAGATTTTCTTTATATACACGTTGTTGGCGAATCTGTCCATCATTATAATAGGTACCGCCATCATTAACAGTTCCAGTGATTCCTGAGTTCCCTTGTTTTGCACGCCAAATAGAGATATATGGCGTCTTATCACCTTGTTTTAAACTTTTATCATGAGCATTAATCAAGTGGCGCAAAGAACGATCCATTTGGTAATCGTATTGTACTGAAAGTCCTTGAATCATATTAGCAGCAGGCATAGAAACATAAATGCTAGCTTCGATACGACGATGACCATTCGGTGCCGTTACAGACTTAACAGATGAAAGGTCCAAATATTTTCCATCCCCTCGTCCAGAGTCAGCACTCGAATCGATATGCTCAAATCGCTCTGCGTTTAATAAGTCAGCCTGTGCTACGGCTTGACCTTTCATAGGCAATACGAGGCAGGCTAATAACCATAGTGAAAGTAAATATATGCGTTTCATCGTCCACCTCACTGTACCACAATATCATCAAAATGCTGTTGATACACGGACATAAACATAGCATCCACTATATCATACATAATAGTGTTATTACGATTAAGTGGGAACTTACGCGTATCGTTTACAGAATGCATTGGCTTTGTCGCCCCATCAAATGCATACTTTGCCACATCCACCTCTGTCATAGCCAAGCCAGATTTACTTTCACTAGCCTCAATCAGAGCCAACGTAGACGGGCTAGGATTCATCATACGAGACGAATGGATTAAGGTAGCTAGAGAATAGTTTGTATCATAATCCACAGTAAGTTGTTTCTCTTCAATCATAGATTGGTAGGATGTATCCATCACGACATAATAGGTACCACGCAAAGAATACTGTGGGGGTGCATAATGAGTTGCCTCAATAGAATAGGTATTCAAATAGATATATAAACCACCGCGCTCCATCGTAGGATTCATCGCCTGAACATGAACTAATTTGAACTGTGGCGATGTCTGTAATTCTTGTAATGTAATCGCCTCTGTGGGCATGGTGAAAGCAAGCAACACAAGGGCTAGCAGCAAAATACGTTGAATCATAAAAACCTCTCTCAAACTAAATAGTCAAATATAGCTTATTTACTTAACAGCTTAACCCATTCCATATACCATGGAATAAAGATTGAACTATTTTCGAGTCTCTCCTTATATGACCCTCTCTCTCGCCATTGTGGCTGTTTTCGTAATCTTGCCGCATCATCAAATCCCACATATTCAATCATATCTCTTAGCTGTTTATGTGTATAAGACGTTTTACTTTCATCATAATTAATACGATAACTGTAATAGTATATAGAATCTTTCACAACATGACGAAGATAGGATTCACGATTGGGCTTATAGGCATCAACTAAAGAACCAGGAATTCCGTTATTCCACACTACGGCGTACTGTGTAGGTGTATCCAAATCATTATATTTATGTAAATAATATATTATTGGAACCTTAATCAGCGTGTTATCTGTCTCTTTGCTCATAATTGCGCTACGTATTACCCGTATTTTAACCCCTGTATCCTCATAAGTTCTCACCTCATGTCTCTCATTTTCTACGGCTTCACTGACTAACTTAGCCGTCTTAGGAATGCGATAGTGAAAGTTCCCCCAATGCTCAATCTGACTGTAATTATCTAATCCAGATAAGGATTCTATGGATGGAATAATATAATTACTCATCACCACTTCAGGTGCTTGATCTTGATATGGATCTTCTGTATTAACCCATCCCCCATAAGTAACTCCATACGTTGTCTTTGTATCATCCGGAGTGAATTCCGTATACATTATACGAGAATTGTTTGACATGAACTTCCAAGATGCATTCCTCAACCCTGGATAATTATATTTTCCTTCACCTTCAGCATATTTACTAAGCTCTTTACCATGAGGTGGTCCTACTACTAAAAACGAACTGAGACTACGAACAGCAAATAATGGCTTTTTTCCAGGCTCAGTTTCTATCACATCACCACGGAAGCTAATATTTGGCACGGATATTCTGATATTCTTATCCCCTTCATGAATCAATACAACCGTTGATTGAGAATAATTTGCAAGCTCCAAAGCCTTAGAGAAACCAGGATGTTCCTGATTTAGCTTATCAAGCGTAGATGGCGGATTTTTAGGATTCGATTTTGCAAATTGACTATATGACTCTGCCTCTTGCTCCGCAACTTTATTAATATGCCGATAATTCTCATACGCATTAGCAGGAATACTCGCATCGGCCCCAGGCACAGGTGGCTGTCCTTTTGGCACTTCGATCTGCACAGCACTTACATTCATGGTGAAAGCAGCCGCTAATGCCATCATGACTATACTTTTACGTAACATAAAATCCTCTCTCAACTTACAACATAAATAAGCACAACCTTATTAGCATAAGTATACTATGCAAACAAGGCTGTGCCTATTATTAATAATTTTATAATTTAGTATATAGGATTTACTCCTATTGATATTTCTAAGATTGATATTTATAAGGTTTATCTCTATTTGACGATATATATCTTTATCCCTATAATATAGGTAGATAGTCAGACGAGTAGTGACGTCAGGCTCATCTCGAAATTGAAAAAAAGATTAGGAAATGGCCTTTCAGTTATCTAGTCACACTAGGCAACGGAGGGCTATTTGCTTTTTGTAAGGCAAATAAAACCGACCTACTAATCAAATAGTAACTCGGTTTTTTTAGTGTGTTTTAAATTTTTGAAAAATAGACTAATCATTTATCAATGGAATACTTAAAACAGTAGAGACAGTGATTAAGATATACACTACAAGACATAGTTTTAGCAAAAGCAGTAAACTGCCAAATAGGACTTTGTAGATAGGTGCTTCTTGTTTCTTGGATCGTATCCAGTCTTTAATTTTATAATATATTTTTGGTTTGTTAAAAGCTGGCGGTAATCGCTTACACCATAAAAACAAGCCACAGAATACAACATATATTACCAAAGAGAAAGAATAGAAATAGGCCGAACTGCTCCAATGAAGATGCTTTCAATACATAAATATAATAGAGTAGCTGAGCAAAGGTCTCTACAAAGTTAATCCATAGATAAACAAGATAAGCCTTAAACAAAAAGCACTAATATTATTTTTAATGTATTTGAGTTTGCTCATTGCCTCTCTCCTATCTAATACCATAAAAAAACTTTAACACTAAAGTTCTTATTGAGTCAATATTTCAATCCATATTCAGTTTCGTGCCTATTATTTATCATTTATATTTTTAGATTGTATAGAAGTTATCTCAAATTAATATATAAGATTTATCTCCATTTGACGATATACATCTTTATCCCTATAATATAGGTAGATAGTCAGACGAGTAGCTGCGTCAGGCTCATCTCTAGTTACATAAAAAAACATGAAGAAATGGCCTTTTCGTTTTATACTAATCTCCAGATTAGTGGAAATGAAGGGCTATTTGTCTTTAGTGAGACAAATAAGCGCTATTAAGGCTCCAAAAGCAATGACAATAGCCAAGACTTGTAAGAGGAGCATGATTATTTCATAATCACTCATAGACTTATCCCTCCCTTCAAAAACGAAGAGAGGCCCAACCTCATCTAACTATCCTAAGTCTATTATAGAACGAACTAATATACGATACAATAAGGAACGAATAATAGAGATATACAGATAAATGCAAAAACGCCCGTCATTGACGGGCTATTTTTTGCTCCTACTATATATACATTCTCCAACGCGCCAAGAAACTCCTCGTTGTAATTTCCCCAGTTTTTAGGGATAATAAAGTTATACTTGCGTACGCACCACAAGTAGTAAGGGTGATTTAGTATGTGTCTCTAACTAGTTTGTAGTTTAGGAGGTGGCATATGGATTCTTTAACTATTATATGGGTCATTGTTTGTGCCTATTTATTACTGAATTTATTGGTCGGCGTGTATTGTCATATTCGTGTAAAAGATAGTACTGACTATCTACTCGCAGGTCGTCGTATTGGGGTTCTTATGACGGCAGGCACGTTAGCAGCTACGGAGATCGGTGGCGGGAGTACCGTTGGTGTAGCAGCAAAAGCGTATGGTTCTTGGGGTTTATCTGCAGGTTGGTACGTAGTCTCTGCAGGGATTGGGGTTATTCTCGTTGCTTTCATCGCACCGCTTTTACGTCGTGCGATGGCAACAACAGTGCCAGAGATCATCGGTCGTCGCTTCGGTGGCTCTAGCCATTTAATTACATCTATTCTGTCTATGCTAGCAACGATTACATTAGCCGGCGTACAGATTACAGCGACAGCAACTATTATTAGCGTTCTCACCGGGCTTTCAACAGAGCTCGCCATCCTCATCTGCGGCGCGGTTCTCGTAATTTACACCATGTCCGGCGGCATGTGGAGCGTAACGATGACGGATGTTATCCATTTCTTCGTTCTCGTTGGGGGCTTCTCCCTCGCTGTGCCGTTCGTATTGCACAATGTGGGCGGTTGGGAATCGGTAGTGGCAAAATTACCACCTGAACAGCTCGGCTTCACTAAGGTAGGGTGGAAAACCATCATCGGCCTTATTATCATGTACTTCATGACCTTCTCCACCGGCCAAGAGTCCGTACAACGGTACTTCGCCGCGAAGGACGAAAAAACAGCCGTGCTTGGTTCCATCATTTGTGGTATTATCATGGCTCTATTTGCCTTCGTTCCTGCCGTATTGGGCCTCGTAGCATTAGCTGAGTTCCCGAACATCGAAGCGAACAACGCGGTGGCAACGGTAGCACTTAACCTCATGCCTCAATTATGGCTGGCTTCGTTATGGCCGCTGTCGTATCGGCTACGCTTTCATCAGGCGCAGGCGACCTATTAGGCGCCGCTACTGTATTTACCAAGGATATTGTAGAACATCATTTTGGTAAAAGCCTCACTGATGCACAGCTCACAAGTTATAGCCGTCTATGTGTGCTATTCCTCGGCATCATCGCTATCGTTATCTCTCTCGTAAGCAAAGCCATCATTCCGATGCTCGTATTTGCTTTCACCATGAGATCCGCTGGCCCATTCGCCGCATTCCTACTAGGCCTCACTTGGAAAAAATGCAACAGCTGGCGCTGGCATTTTGGTCCATCGTGCTCGGCTCCATCGCAGGCGTGTACTGGGAATTCGTGGGCAACCCATACGGCATTATGTCCATCATCTTCGGTTCCATCGTCAGCCTCATCGTCTTTGTGGCTGTGGTGTTCATTGAAAGATCCATGGGTAAACCACCGGCTCCACCGGCAATTCCTGACCATTTAAAGGAATAATGTAAAAGAATATTCTAAAAGAATACACTAAAGTACACATAAAGAGAAACCTCCTATCGGTTAAACCAATAGGAGGTTTTCTTATGTTACAACCACATCATCCAATTATGTGCCATACACACATTCATCATAATTTGACGATATATCATAACCTTATTATAATATAAATAGATAGTCAGACGAGTCGTAACGTCAGGCTCATCTCTAAAAACAAAGAATCTTGAGAAATGGCCTTTCAGTTATCGAATCATCTAAGATAACGAAGGGCTATTTGTCTTTTCCAAGACAAATAAGCGCTATTAATGCCCCAAAAGCAATAACGACAGTTATTACCTGTAATAAGAGCATGATTATTTCATAATCACTCATAGGCTTATCCCTCCCTTCGATGACGAAGAGAGGCCCAACCTCGTCTAACTATCCTAAGTCTATTATAAAAACGAACTAATATACGATACAATAAGGAACGAATAATAGAAATATATAGATAAATACAAAACCCCTATCGGTTAAGCCAATAGGAGTTTTTCTTATTTTACAACGATATCATCGAATTGCGCGCCATACACACGTTCATATAAACGGTTCGCCAATAGGTATCCTTCGAATCCAAAGTCTACAGGGGCAGTTGCCATTCGTCTGTCTCGCGCTTCGCTTTGTGTATCATACCGGCTCCCATCTATATGATATTCTTTGAAATCAACAACACTAGATGTGATACCTGAGTTCTTTTGTTTAAGCAGCCATAGGTCTTTATAGGATCCTAATTGATGGGACTCTAGCTTCTTGATAAGACTAGCAAAGGACTGCTTTGTATCAAAGGTATACAGAACCTGCTTTTCCTGAATCACATCACCAGCAGGCATGAGTACATACTGTGTGAGGGCAATTTGCTTGGTTCCATTCGGCCCGTTAGAGGCCTTGATGGAGTCCTTATCTATATAGGTGCCATCACCGTTTCCGCTTTCACCAAAGCCATGAAGCATTTCAAAGCGGCTCGTATTTTGTAATTCCTGCATGGACATGCTGTGCGCGGGCACCACACAAGATAGCGCCAACGCCATTGCTATATATAGTACTTTCATCATGGGCCTCATTTCACCACTACATCTTCAAAATGCATACGGTACGCTTCATAGAATAACGTATCTGCTATATCATAACGCGTCGTATTAGGCGCCGTGCGCACAATAGCACGAGTCGAAGCTTTCACCTGAATCGGTAGCGACTGTCCATCAAAGGAGAATTTCCCCAATGGTTCCTCAGTGCCCGTCATACCGGTTTTCGTCTGTGCCGCATCAATAATCGTCGTCAACGAAGCATCCGCTTGTTTCGCGCGATATACCTGACTCGCTAGCGACTGCCGCGTATCATAGGACACAATCCAGGCATTGCTAGAAATGGTATTTTTCGCGGCGACTGATACGCATTGTACACGGTAGCCTTAATTTTATACATCGGCGGCGCGTACTCTAGCACCTCAATAGAACTCGTGTCTAAATACCAGGTGGTACGCTCATTAGTATTGGGAACATCAGGTATTACCTCACTAACCACCTTAAACTGCGGTGATGACTTGAGCTCCTGTATCGAAATTGCTTGGCTAGATATGGTGAAAGCTACCATCAGCGCCATCACCATGAAAAAAATCGTTGTAACATATATCTCTCCTTAAGCCTCATAAACTATGATATAAACTATACTTATTATACATCATATGTAAGATCAATTATCTACATAAATCTGATACAATGATACTCATTTATCACAATTTGACGATATACAACTTTGTCCCTATAATATAAGAAGATAGTCAGACGAGTAGCAAACGTCAGGGCGCATCTCGAAAAAAATCATAAGATTTTTAGAGAAATGGCCTTTTCGTTTTATACTAATCTCCAGATTAGTGGAAATGAAGGGCTATTTGTCTTTTGTAAGACAAATAAGCGCTATTAATGCCCCAAAAGCAATAACCACAGTTAGTACCTGCAATAAGAGCATGATTAATTTCATAATCACTCATAGGCTTATCCCTCCCTTCAAAAGACGAAGAGAGGCCCAACCTCGTCTAACTATCCTAATGTTATTATATGACGAACTAATATACGATACAATAAGGAACGAATAATAGAAATATATAGATAAACACTGAAAAGACCGCACCCCAAGGTACGGTCTTTTTCTTATTTCTTTATCTTCTTTTCTATCTTACTTCTTAACTCTTTAGCATTTTTTTAAAGTCTAAATATTCCATCATATTGCGTAACTCTAGATGATTATATTTAACTTTTTTTATCCGTATAATCTAGTATTATAAAATATTCATATTGATCATCTTGTATAAAATGGAATATACGTGATAGTTTACCAGGGTTGTATTGATCCATGATATAAGTAGGAACACCATTATTCAACACCATCGCAGATTGAATTGGTACATTTTGTAACAATAATTTAGAAGGCTTATGGATAAAATGCTTAAAAACACGTTTAGGATATGCAACCATGGGGTTATCTTTACTAGTTATAGGGGCTCTTGTTACAACCAAAATCATTGATGGTCCCACATATACACGACCTTCTGTATTGGGACCATCTTTTGGTTCAGATTTTAACTGTAGCCCCTTAGGCAAACGATATGTTACATTTCCCCATGTAACAGCATCACTTATATGATCCAAATTATCTACAGGCTGTAACGATGGAATTACAAAATTAGCCATTGTACGCTCTACCTTATTGGTAATTGGGTGATTTTTATGGCCAAGAACTGCCACATAATTGTGGTTTGGTTGTTTATCAAATGTAACAGCAGCCATCATTAAAGGTGTATTATCACTAGAATATGTATCTGTTACACTCCAATACCCTTTCGTAATACCAGGGTAATTAAAAGCACCCTTTTGTTTTGCAGATTTATAAGCTCCATCATCTACAAAGCTTTCACTGGAACTAACAAGACCAGCAACAACACTACTTTCAGCAGCAAAAGAAGATACCTCATTTTTCTTATGAGCTTCTTTATAAAAACTTCTGGTTACAACAATAGGTACTGTCATTTTAGCCCGGTGGTCACCTTCGTGCAGCAAGATAACCGTAGATTCATGAGAAGATATGTCCATATATGTATCATGTGATTTTTTCCATCTTTCCGCGTTTTCTGCACTCCTTTTATTCTCTTTAACCTGCTTATCTAACATTTCATATATATGCTTGCGCGCTAAAATAATTGTACTCGCATTAGCATTCAGAGCTTCACCATAACGATAGTTCTGATATGCAGTATCTGGAATGCTAGAATCAGCCCCTGGTACAGGTGGTTGTCCTTCAGGAACAGTATACTGCGCCGCATCAATAGGCATGGTAAAAGCGACTGCCACAGCCAGGCTCAACAAAGTACTTTTTAGTTTCATACAACACCTCTCAAACAATAATAGGCACGTTCTCTCATTAGGATTAGTATAAGTATACTATATCCTTGAGAACGTGCCTATTTATGCTTATTGTAATTTTTGTAACGCTGCTTTAATTTCGTTTACTTCAGCGCGTAGTTCTTCGTTGTCTGCGCGCAGTGATGCATTGTCAGCTTGTAGGTCTTTGATTTGTTTCGCCATTTCAAAGCGGCTTGCTTTAAGTGTTGGATCTTGTTCGCCCACCTTGAAAGAAGCACCGATGTTAAACATGCTTTCACCACCAACGGTAACGCCAGCGTGAACCATAGAGTTTTCGTTCGGCTGATAGGACGCACCGATAGCGCCAGCCGTGGAGTGTTTATAGTGGCCCAAGCTAGTAGCAAAGGACCATTTATCGTTTGGATTGTAGTCGAGATAATGGAGGCCCGCTAATGCCGCAGAGGCAGCGCCTACCTTGGATACCTGATGATCCGTATAGGACTTGGCATTGTTAAGGACCTTGTCCCCAATATTCACAGTATTATTTTCGAGCGTAGAAATACGGTTCGTATTATTGTCCACCTGCGTTTTCACCTCGTGCAACTGACTACCGTTGATAGCATCAGTAGACGTCTTGGAAACCTCGCCTTTGGACACATTCACGATCTTATGATTCCCATTATTGAGACCGTTGTCTGTTAAAGAAACGATAGTAACAGGATTATTGTCCCCATCGGCTTTTTCAATAACAATACCATTAGGGCCGTACGTTGTTCTATTAATCTCATCTGTATGGCTTTCAACAACTAATCCATCTAAGGTTAAGCTAGAATGTTTAACCCCATCATTATGAGAGACTTTGATTTCATTTCCATTAATCTCAACATATTTATCTCTTCCGGCTGGATCATCCACTACCTCAATAGAGCTAAGGCCTTGAACATTTTCGTTCAATCCAACAGTATAAGCCTTTTTGGCCATTCTCGTTTTCACTTTCATCGACTATGATATTATTAAGACCACCTACCATAGTTCTCATATCTGCTTCTGCCATCACGTTAATGCTCAACACAGACATAATCCCAGCTAATACTAACAACTTCTTATTCATGATTACTCCCCTGAATTCATAGTAAAACATTAACCATACAATCCCTTATAGTATGGTCCAACTAACTATAAATATACAAAAAAACAATACTAACCTAAAAATTTCACAATATACTACAATTATAAGCTTAGCTTATTTTTTTATTTCAATGATTAACTTTGATAAACTTTCACTATTTATTCATTTTTAAACCCCAAAATACTCTTTTTAACTATCAATAAAGGCTCTACCAATTAAAGTAGAGCCTTTAATTATTTTCTTATTTAATTGTAGATTACTAGCTTCAAATTAGTAATTACTAGTTTCGAATTAGTGAATAATCCAAATAGCAATTGTACTTGTAATGAAAGTAACGATAACAGGTACGCTTGTACGTTTTACAAGTTCGAAGCTAGAGATGTTTGCGATACCAGCTACGGCGATCATAACAGCACTGATTGGGCTGAGTAGACGGCCTACACTGGCTGCGTTTTGCATGCCAAGAAGTATGGTTGTCGCATTACCGCCAAGGTCAGCTGCAAAGTTTGGAACTAGTGGAGCAAAGGCGAACATAGATGCAACGCCAGAGCCCATTACTACGCTGAGACCCATGATGATACCAGACACGATAACGCCTACTACGTCAGCGGAGATGGCAAGGCCTTGGATAGCGGCAACGAATTCTTTTTACGATGCCTAGGGAAGTTAAACCAAAGGCGAATGTTTCACCAGCAACGATCAATGTTACAGTGTTTGCAAATTGGTCGCCCATGCCTTTGAAGAAGGTTTGGATGCTAGCCGCCATTTTGCGGAAGTCGCGATGACGAATGAGTTCGCAGCCCATAGCGATGAACAAGCTGAGGAACATCGCAAGGTTTACGTTCATTTTGACGCCTTTAATACCGTATTCGCTGAAGCCAAGGATGAAGATCAATGGCAATAATGGCAAGAAAAATATACGCCAATGGACCAACTTCAAGCTCATCCGTTTTATGAGTTTCTACGTATTCTGTAGGGATGTGACCAGATTTCTTATCCATGTATTTTTGCCAAATGAAGTGAGCAATAGCTGCCATCAAGCCGCAAATAATATATACTTTCAACTGGTAACCAACGAAGTACTCATGAATAGGCATGTTCACTGTTTTGGATACGAGCAACGTCGTTGCAGAGGCAGGACCGATGTCGAGCAAGTGACCTGTCGCAACAGCCGCCGCAGCACCTACAGGGCTAACACCTAAGCGTACAAGGATTGGGAAGATTGTCACCATCATGAGCATCGCAAGGCCAGACGCACTTGGGATTACTAGGGACATGAACATATTTAGAATAAATGTAAGCGCCATTACTAGGTACGCAGATTTCATTTTGCTAAGCGGTTTAATGGCTGTTACAACGAGGCGAGAGCTGGCTCCAATGTGGTCCATGTACTTGGCGAAACCAGTACAAGTCATGATCATAAGACCAAGGTTTGCCGCGTCTTTAGCAGTTGTAATGTTAATAAATTCAAAAGCATCAAAGAAAAGAACCCCTGTGGACTTCTTCGCTTCTACGAAAGATGTTGTGTAGCCTAACAAGTACGCTGCAAACATCATAATAAGACCGCCTAACAACAATACGGTTTGCGCTTTAAACTTCTTAATAACAAGCGTCCCCGTAATGGCGATGACCAATAAACAAACTAACAAATTCATACAGTGTCCCTCCATTTACAACACAATACTTAGAACGTTTCCTTCGCTTGTTTGAAATCCTCTTTGATTTTCTCTAACAAGCCTGGTGTTTCAAGGATTTCCTCAACAGATAAAGCAATGCCCTTCGCGCCGTACATGATAGCGTCCTCAGCGAGCTGGCTTTTACCATTGTCTAACCATTCCTGAGAATGACTCGTTACGCCCTTGCCTACGAATTTCACGCGCAAACAAGCACCTGGTACGCGGAACGTCACGCTAGAGAAATCGGTAGATCCCGTCACCTTGCGAGGCTCAGAAATCTCTGGGGCCCCTACTTTTTCTGCATTTTTTAAAAGTATATCGTTCAAGGTTTGTACATTGACTTTGTTGTCGTACGCCTTAACCTCTTCCCATTCCATGGTAGCGCCAACCTGTAACGCCGCCCCTTGGGCCACATCTTTCACACGAGCCACAATCTCGTCGAGACGAATGCGACTAGAGGAACGAATATACCATTGCGTACACGCATAATCTGGAACGATGTTCGCTGCCTTGCCGCCGTCAGTGATGATTCCGTGCATGCGAACCTCAGTCGGCACGTGCTCGCGTAAGTACTCCATACCGTTAAAGAACAACAACACCGCATCTAAGGCACTGATGCCCTTCTCTGGAGCAATCGCCGCGTGAGCAGACTTGCCGTGGAACTTGATATTCACGAGATTGAGCGCCAAAGACTTGCCGTCTACCGTCGTCGTATCGCTACCGTGCATCATGAAAGCCAGCTCTAAATCATCAAACACGCCTTCGCGAGCCATAACGAGCTTGCCGCTCGCCGTTTCCTCTGCAGGTGTACCATACACAACTAGCGTACAAGGTGCTTGCAACGTACGTTTCAAAGCAATCGCCGCCGTACAAATGGATGGACCTTGTAAATTGTGACCACAAGCATGGCCTAGGCCCTCAAGGGCATCGTACTCGCAAAGCAACCCGATCTTAGGGCCCCCACCGTTTACGTGGTATACTGCTCTGAACGCCGTTTTCAGGCCACTCACCTCACGGTCTACGGTGAAGCCTTCCTTCTCCAATAAATTCGTCAACAACTCATGGGCTTGGAACTCTTCGTTCCCCAGCTCAGGATGATCGAAGATGAAATCGTTCAACTCCTTCATGGGCTGTCTTAATGCTTCAATCTCTTGTAAAAGCTGACTCATTTATACCTCCAACATACACACTATAAAAACATAAATTTATATACCTACCAATACAAGCCTTATGAAACCTGTATCTAATAACCTATTTTATTTATCAATCTTTCTATTTATTTGTCTATTAATGTATTAATAATTGTTCCGTATAATGGAACGCTATTCCATTTAATAGGTAAATAAATTTATAAGGTCGCTCCCATTTGTTTGGAAATAGTTTGACCTAATGCCATCATGACAGATAGATACTCTTTGACGCGTTCTTCCGTATAGTCCCCTATAGGCCCAGAGATGGTCATCACCGCCTCTAGCTTATTGCCAAAGGAGAAAATAGGAACCGCCATCGATGCCGCATCAGGCACGCGATTTCCTCGTGTTACCACATACCCATCATGACGAATTTGGGAGCTTTCACTAGCACTCATATCAGTATCCTTGAAGTCCCCTAGATAGGCCCCAAAAATCTTGCCGGCCGCCCCTTTAAAGATAGGGTACACCGTGCCAATCTTAATGTCATGACGCAATGGCTTATCCGCTGCAACGCGCTCGATACAAATACGATAATCGCCTTGCGCCAAGAACAAATTCACGGACTGCTGCAACTGATCGCGGATAGCCACCATGTATGGCTGCGCAATGGCACGTACATCCAAAGAAGTAAGAAAGGACTTTGCCATAGGCAAAACGCCCCAAGATAACTGATACTTCTTGCCCCTATTGAACTCAACCCAATGATGGGCCTCAAAGGTCTTGAGCAACCGATGGACCGTCGTCTTCGGCAACGCCGTCGCATTCGCCAGCTCAGTCACACCAAGCGGACCCGCCTCTAACAACCTGAGTATCTCAATACCACGCTCTATTGATTGAACCATATTCACATCCAAGAAATGCACTAGCACACTGTGGGCTAATACATTTCACTATTCTATTAAAACTAATAACAATATACGTAATTTATTTGATTGCACCCTATACCTCTCAACGACATAAAAGTGCATTTAACTCATTATAAATATAACAATAACACATTCATGAAGAATTTAAAAAAATAACTATGATGCATAGATAAAGGATTAAGAAATAAAGTTAGTCAAATAAAAAAATAGAACCATTAGCACAATAGAATCTATCTAATCATGTTAATGGTTCTAATAAAAACGTTATTTACCTAATAAGCGCTCTACTAAGTTGATCCAAATAGAAACACCATTTTCTAAAAGCACTGGTATCAAAGCTCATATCAGGATGATGCAAACCTGGTCGCAAATTACATCCAAGGCCAAAAAAATCCAGCTTTTAGACTTGGTTTTTTTCTACTGTATAGAAGAAGAAATCTTCACCGCCTGGTGTATAAATCGGATCAATACAATTACTTTTTACCAAGAATAGCAGAGATAGACTCAGCCAATAAAGTCGTAGCCTCATCATTTAGCTCTGCTGCAGGAATACGGAATGAATCCAAAAACCTCAACGCTTGCACCAATAGAGGCAGCTGCTCCTTCGATAGCAGGTAAAAAAACTTAGCGCAAAAGCTCGTCCATCGTTTTTATTATATTGAGCACGCAAGTCCCATGTAACAACGGCTTTAGCAGGAATTGCATTTGTTACACCAGAGTCACAAAGGAACCGAGTCGCTTTAACACTATAATTATCAGTCGGTTTCAAATGGATGGTATTAACTGCATTAACCGCTTGAACCGCTGCATCCAAAGCATTAATTCCTAAATGTGGACGTGCACCATGGGCGGGTTTACCATGAAAAGCAATAACCATACGGCAGGAGGATGCATAATGAATGGCTGGACTAGCCTGACCATTTTCAGCCTCTTCAAACGGACGTACATGTGCACCAAAGATATATTCTACATCATCAATAGCGCCACCTTTAATCATACTAGTTGCACCAGAACCAAGCTCCTCAGCTGGTTGGAATAAAATCTTTAACTTACCACGTTTTACCAATTGCTGTTCTTTAATAATTTGTGCTGCAGCCAACAACATAGACATATGTCCATCATGGCCACAAGTATGACGAGATACATGCTGCCCATCGATGATATGACCAAGTGCATCCATGTCGGCACGAAGGGCCACTACAGGACCAGGATTACCACTATCATAAATGCCAATAATACCTGTCTCTCCACCTACATTGCGTGTTACATCATATCCATAACTTTCCAACTTTTCTGCTAAAAAAGCAGAAGTTTTAAACTCTTGGAACCCTTCTTCAGGAATTGTATGTAAATAATTATAGAAATTTAATACTTCACTCATCGCTGATACCTCGTTCTATAGAATTAGATCTAATACATTAATTATACTACACAAATATCTGCTTTCAACTCAGTTATAATAAATTTTTTTTAATGATATATATAACTTTTGTAAATAATACTCTTGCGCGACATATTATTTCTACTATATACTTATAGTCATATAACTCTAAGTGTTTTATGTAGGAGGTTGAAAATCATGAGTGACCCTAACAATGAGAAAAACTATACTCAATTCACCAAGAAGGTAACCATCGGTTGCTATATCGCATTAGTTGTAGCAATCCTATTCTTCTCAGGATTACTTAACAATGTGGAAGGCTTCAAATGGCTCTCTGCATTAGACTTTGCGACTATTTCTGGTAAATTTGGTACCATGGCCCATCCTGCAAAAAACACCTTTATCGGTGAAGGTGGTGTCAGTGCTCGTGCAGGTTTCCTCTTTGCCTTGGGCTTAGCTCCAACAGTTATGTTGGCTTTAGGTGTGCTTGAAATTTTAGAACACTATGGTGCAATCCGTGCAGCCCATAAATTAATGACACCATTATTAAAACCTATCTTAGGTATCCCTGGATTAACTGGCCTTGCAATGATTACTGACTTACAAAGTACAGATGCAGGTGCAGCGATCACCAAAAGACCTTTACGACAACAATCTAGTTAACCGCAAAAGAATTAACAATCATGACAGCATGGCAATATAGCGGTGCAGGTATGATTAACAACTACGTAGCTATTGGATCTGCTATATTTGCGTACTTAACAGTGCCAATTATTCTACCTCTTATCGTAGTATTTGTTATGAAATTCTTCGGTGGTGTCGTATGTCGAATCGCGCTTAATACAGTATTCAAGGGGGATTTCAAAGATGAGCAACAATAAAGAAACAAACAATCCATTTGATATATTTATTCGTGGTGCACGAAAAGGTTTTACATTAGCCACTCAAAACTTATTACCTAATGTATTGATGGCATACACACTTGCCGAGCTATTACGTATCTTAGGTATCATGGCATTTTTAGGTAACCTATTTGCCCCTGCAATGGCACTATTTGGTCTTCCTGGTGAAAGCGTAACTATCTTGTTAACAGCTTGGCTATCCTATTCTGCTGGTATCGGCGTTGCAGTTAACTTACTTTCCAATAATACGCTTGATATGACACAAGTAACTATTCTCGCTCCAGCACTTCTCTTGATGGGCTCCCAAATTCAATATATGGGCCGTCTCTTAGGGTGTAGTTGAGGTACCTAAAAAAATACTGGCCAATGCTAATGACAATCAGTATTGTAAATGCATTGATTTCCATGCTAATTATGAAAAATATTTGTGTAAAAATTAAGATAACAGTATAAATAAAACTCTATAGTAAAAGAAACAGGCAGTGCTAACATAAACATGATAGTACTGCCTGTTTCTTTTTACTAACATAATCAATAGTCACAACGAAAAATAAAAACACTTGTAATAACTCTACAACTATACTATAACAAGAGAAATGAGAAAAAATATTACACATATATAGATACACAAAAGAGTGACATAAAAGGTACTTTCAGAAAAATATAACATATCAAGCATCTATAGTACTATTAATTTATAGATTATGTCTCATTCTCAATGTTGCTCAAATCGCATCGTATATATGTTGAATATTAATTCCAAGTATGTTTTAATGAAGGCAAATACGATTCGTTTATGACAAATTAAATATGTATCCTTTATTAGAGAAATTCACTATATTTACGCTACATAATAGGTCTTTACTACCATGCTTATATAAATCTTAAACACATCATGGTAGCTTTTTTATTACGTAAAGGAGTATAGATGTATGAGTAAGGAGAAATTAGAGTTTGTAGAACCAGTTGATACAAACACAGATAATGAGTACTCGAGAGAGCCTGTGCCGTTAGGGGCAAGGAAGTCCTGTTTTTCTCTCACCATTGTTTGGACTGGATTCGTTTTTCTTGTTACTAGTATGATGGCTGGTGGCGGCTTAGCTGCGGGGCTAACGTTCAATGAGTTACTATTAGCTATGATTCTAGGTAATATTTTCTTATGTATCATTGCAGGGCTAGTAAGTGTTATTGCCTATAAAACAGGCCTTACTTTCGCCCTTTTGACTCGATACAGCTTTGGTCAGGAAGGATCTAGAATTGCATCTCTCTTCGTTCCTATCGTTAACCTAGGTTGGTACACCATTCAAGCGGCTTTATATGGACATTTTATTGCTCAAGTATTCAACCTTTCCTATACAGGCGAAGTCATTGCGATGATGCTCAGTGCGGTTATTATGGGTATCTTTGCAGTTCTCGGTATTAAATCTCTCGCCGTATTCGGCTATATTGCAATTCCATCTATCGTATTCCTTTCACTAGGAACAGCGGCTCGTTCCGTTCAAACAATCGGCGGCTGGCAAGAACTGTTTAACTATGTGCCATTACAACCTATTGATTTACTGTCAGGTATTACTATCGTTATTGGCACGTGGATTCTATCTACTGCAACATGTATCGCCGATATTATGCGCTATGGTAAAAGCAAGAAAGATGTTATTACAGCCAGCACCATTGGTCTATTAGGCGGCAATACGTTGATGATTAGCTGCGGTGCTATCGCAGGTGTAGCTATGAATGATGGTGACCTAATTAACGTACTCTTAAGCTTTGGTCTCGTATTCCCAAGCTTACTATTGTTGACTACAAATATCTTCACCACAAATGGTGCGAACCTCTATTCCACATCATTGAACCTAGCAAACTCTTTCAAACTAAACAGAAATATGATGCTAGCCGTGCTCATCGCTATCTCTGCATTAGCCACAATGACACAACCATATAAAATTGACTCCCTCTTTGTATTCTTAAGTACATTAGGTATTATCGTTCCACCACTATGCGGTATTATCTTAGCGGACTTTTACCTAGTTCATCGTGGAAAATACATCGATTACCACAAAGCGACTTTCAAAAATGGAATCTAGTTCCATGGATCACTTGGGCCATCGCATTAGTGTGCGTGAAATTCATTCCATTCGGCCTTCCATCCTTGAACGGAATCGTAAGCGGTGCCCTACTGTACGCACTCATTACGTATATTGTGAAACCTAATGTCGTTAGTGAAAGCAAAGGGTGATTATCATGGCAATTCATAAACTATCTGCTATACTAGGCACAATTATTATGAGTATTGGTTCCTTTATGACCTGCCTAGCCACAACTGAAAGCCTCATTACCCTTGGCAATGGCTTACTCGTGGTAAGTATTATCATGATGGGGTTTGGATACTCTAAATGGCAACCTTGATTTAATAAATCTATATAACATAAAAAGGAGCCTGTTTTAACACAGGCTCCTTTTTTATGCCTCCATCCTCACTTTATTATCTGCTTTTTTTATAATATTTGATCTCTACCTCAAAGTGTGATCTAATATTTATAAGGAAAGTATTTAATGTATATGGGAGGTAGTAATATGGGGATTATTAACTCAAATCTAACAAAGCTAGGTTCTTTCTTAGGGAATGAAAAATTGTATATTCCAGAATATCAGCGGGGTTATTCTTGGGAAGAAACTCAACTAGATGACTTTTGGCTAGACTTGGAACAAATTTACGAAGAAAACACACATGATGAACACTTTCTTGGACAAGTTGTTATTCACAAAAAAATAAGGAAGATGGTAAACGCTATATTATTGATGGCCAGCAACGTATCTCAACAACAATTATCTTCCTAGATATCTTGCAAACCATTAGGGGATTAATTTTTTTAAAAAAATCGCCAAATTCTCATCAATAAGCAACTTTCGTTCCGTAAGTTTCCGTCCCCATTAGGGGATTATTTTTTTTAACACCAATCTAAGCAACCAATTATAGATGAACTATACTCCATATAGTTTCCGCCCCCATTAGGGGATTATTTTTTTACCCAGCTGTATATCGACAAAAATGAATAATGCCGAATATGGTACATCGTTGCCGTCCCCATCAGGGGATTATTTTTTTAACTAATTTAACTGCCGATGCAGAAGTAAAAAGAAACGGCTAATAAGAGTTTCCGTCCCCATCAGTAGATTATTTTTTTAACATATTACCTGAACACGATACAATGAAATTAACCGCTTTATCCTATTTTCCGTCCCCATTAGGGGATTATTTTTTTAACCCTACATTTCTGAATTACAATATAAGAGTGATAAGGTGTATGTTTCCGTCCCCATCAGGGGATTATTTTTTTTACCCTGTCTTTGAAACCGCAGATATTTACTGATCGAAAAATGCAAAAATGGCGGAGATTGAAAAACCGATCTAAAAGACACTTTAGTTTGCTAAAATAACGCTCATAAACCGCGTCACTATCACAACGATGCAGATTGGGTTTTCCAAGGGTTAAATCTAGATCTATCATATCATATGAAAAAGGAGGCCATACAATAATAGAATCATTAATGCCAATACTTAAGACGCTTTTACCAAACACTAATAATCCTATTATTGTCTATAACCGTTCTACATCGTCCCCTATGAATCAAGAGTAACTATTTATATTTAGAGTACGATGCAATCTTGTTCCTTACGTTCTCCAATCCCCCAAGTATAGATATTAATAATATCATCGAGTACATAGACACGTAGGGAGTCTTCTACAGGATTAATCATCTTGCTAGCACGCCGCATCATAGCATCATATTGCTTCCTATTAAGCAATGCTTCAAATGCAGATTTTTGAACACGAACGCCATAACGTTCCAAACATTTAACAAGACGATTACGCGTTTTATTATCCACCACATCATAGATAACTAGGACGATAAACTTTTTCATATCAGTGAATCTCCAATGGTGTATACAAATCTACATCTTCGTGCATAATCGCGCTAGCGAATTGCTTACATTGTTTATAAAGAGATTCACGATAGCTTTTACGATCATCAATATATTGGTTTTCAGACCGAATTTTCTTATTATAGGCCGTTAATAATACTTTACGACCTTCTGCAGTTAGATAGCAACCCTTGTCAGAGTTATCAAATTCAGTTAAGTCCACCATATTGCGACTCACCATGGATAGCACCATAGAGTCAATAATTGGAGCTCGCCATTCTTCTATCAAATCGGATGCGAGGGCCGGATGCCCTTTAGCCAAACTATGCATAACACCCACAAATGGATGAAGACCTGCATTAATAACGCCAGCCAAGATTTCGTTAAACAACATGCTATAACCTAATCCGAGCATAGCATTAAACGGATCTCGAGGCGGTTGCTTTGTTCGTTTTGTAAAAGCAAAGGCAGGTGGCACAATTTTACCAAGTGCTTCGAAATATAAACGACTAATCAGCCCTTCATAGCCTATCAACTCAGATACACGCATACATTCACCAATATGACTACGTACAGATTTAATATTAGCAATCTGTGCATCTATATTGATATCTGCTTCTAAATTACGTGCATAACGACGAAGGATAGTGAGCTGATTACGCACCTTCGCTCGAATAATTTTACGTGACATCGCTACTCTAAATGCATTATCATCTAACAAATCGAATTGCTTCTTATGTTTATTGATATCAATAGTATTTGTATTGATTAAAGTACCAAAATACTTTCCATAACCAGATAGCCATGTAATCGGCACACCACGTTCGATAAAATCAGTCACTAATGAGCTCGTTATAGATACTGAATCAAAGACTGTGATATCTTCAATCCGCTCCAAAGGAACCTCAAACAGCACTTCATTATTTCGACCCACTACTACATGACCACCGTCACGCTTGATAAACGATCCTGCTTCTGTAACATATAGGGATGACATAGAGTCGCCTCCTTTTATACGAATGAATACGCTAAGGAATCGATTTACTCTAAAGATGATAAATTATAAAATTATTCGGCACAAAGAGCATTTATACTATTGAATCTGCTCTAACACATATGAATTAATGCTATCGTAAATTAATTTATTTTGTTTTGCCTGTCCAGTAATAATGAAGAATACATCTTTAATCTGATGCAAGAAAGATTGTAACGATTGAATCTCTGCAGCGTTACAGATATCTTGTTCAGAAAAGACAACAACCTCATGAGCAATTTTATTACGAATTTTTTGCTCAATTCTACGTATCTCTTTTAATTGCTTCAATAAAGAGCTATCTACTGTGTCCTGTTCTTCTAACATATGTAACATATGATAAAAAGATACTTGAAGTTCTTGTAGATACGGAGTATCAGAGTTCTCCTTCCATGATTCATAAAGTTTAGGGATACTGATTTTTTTAAACGCTGCCATATCAAGGCGCACTCCCTTAGATGTTTTTTTCTCAACTTGGCGCCAGTTTACACGGAATTCTTTGGTAAAATAATAACGCATCAACTCATACATAAATGGAGTAGTTTTTAAAACAAAGTCCTCAATTTGACCTTGTTTTAATCGCACTTCCATAAGCATTAAAAAAACTCATGTAATTTGCGTAATTCCTTATCATCAAATATAGAGGATAAGGATATAGATCCCACTTTACGGGACTTTTGTAAGGCCCCATCATAGTCCAACCCTAAACGTAATTGAGCATGTTCTAATAATGGTAATACATCATTAGCAACACCATCTTCAAAAGTTCTTTTATAACTATGATAAGAGCTTATAGCCTCTTTGTATTTATAGCTACTAATGAGCGTATGAAGAGATTGTTTAATATTATTACGCTTGATATATCCCATTTGAGGTTCATGGCATCGGTTTTCACTGTCTTCTTGATCATCAAAGTTATTTTCAATAACAATTTCAATATCTTCGTCATCATTAACTGCAGGCTCAGAGCGATTAGAACCACGTTGAGGGCTATCAACTTGAATACCTCGTACCGCATCATGTTCTACGCTGAGGTAGGACATAATTAACTTTATTTGTGGTGTTCCAGAACTTAAATTAATTAGGATTTCTGCATCAGGATACTCTGAAAGCATCTCATAGAAATGGTCAACGAACGGTTGTAAAGTATCAATACGATGGACATCTTCAAGTCCTGTATGTATGAGCTTGATATCTAAATCAGTCTTCACATGTTTTAAAGCTTTAGTAAATCTATGATTGGCAGCTTCCTTTTGCTCCATATCCTTACTCAATACTAGAATTGCCATATCTGGGTTATAATGCCTTACGATATGAAGCATCCCTCCATCATAGCAACCACGAATAGGATCTGTATCCCCTACGGGAGTATAAAGAATTCTCATTGTACTACCTCACTTTGTACGCCACCCATACCTAATGCAGTCTTAATTCCAAGCCCTGTAAATTGGCTATAATAGGTCAATAGAGATAGAATACGTTGCATCACTAGGTTCCGCTTAAATTGCATAACAATCTCGCCACGGAAACCACGAATTTTAACTCCTTCTAAACCATACATACCCATACGCAAATTATAATCACGAATAAAAGCAGCCGATTCAAGTGCAGCTAATAAATCATCAGAATCCATCATTTCAAAGGTAGTGAACTGATTCCATTGGCGCAACAAGTAGCGATAAATACGGAACGCTTCAGGGAAAATAGTATATTGTTGATCCACCTTAAAGCTTGTGGTAGTAAGACACTGTAATTTAGCTTGCGTATATTCTGCTTCACCACTCCAAAACTTGGCCATTAGTGCTTCATAGGAGGTTTCCTCTAAGATGGTTCTATTTTGAATATAGATATGACCTCGTTTTTGCTTTAAATATATTTTTTCAGGTATATCTAATACTGGTCGCAATATCCGTTCAACGGCCTCTGCTGTTACAGCGGAAAGGCGCCAAATATATTGACCTTTTTCTTTATTAAAATAGATATATTGGCTATAAGGGCGCAGGCCCGTTTCATGTAACTGACCTGCGTATTCTGTCCCTACTAGCTCCATTAACACACCGTGCAATACACTGCCTATGGACTGCACAATTTAATTGATGGATCCGCTGTTATTCCTAATTCAATGGCCATAATTTCAACATTATCTGCCAATATGAATGCCCCCCATCTCATAATAATTGCCATTCCACTTCACTAATTTTATGGCCCGAGGTGCCATAAAATGGTCTTTACTATCATGCTTAGCCTTTTGGAAATTAACATCTAAAATGGCTTTAATAATATCAATTCCTGTTTTTTCATCATCTGTGAAAGCAGCCATAATAATAGTCTTTTGAACAAAACCTGTGTTACTGCCAATATAGGCATTAGCTGGTTCTAGAGCTTTAAAAATAGATGGACTAACTTTCTTAAATTTTGATTCTAATAACTTATGCGTAGCATCAAAGTCTTCCTGTAAAATATCTAACACTTGATCGATACTAGTAATCCCTATTTCCTTTGTTATTGCCGTATCAAGGGTTAGTGTAAATGTGAATTTCTGATTTGGTAAAATGCACTCACGATGTACTGAAATTTCATGAGTTCCATCTTCATCAACACAAGAATCTTCTTTCTTTAATACCTCTGTTTGAACCGCACCTATAGGCATAGCATCAGAAACAGAAATGCCTCGAAAAAGCACTGGCTAAAAATAGCTTTAAATGGTTTTCCTTCATTATTCGTAAGGATATGAATATGTTTAAGAATAGCTAGATTCACCATCTTAAATATATCTTTGAAAAGGTTTCTAGCATTCTTTCTTTTATATACATCTAAAACTTTTCTTAACTCTCTTTGTACAGTACTCCTAAATGCTTTATTATTACGAAGCATATGCGAAATAATTGCACTATCAATAACACCTTTAATCGAGCTACCAGGAATATAAACGTCTCCATTTGCCCCACGAATCTGAGGTGTAATATCGTTTAATGAGTTTTTACGGCCTTCATTATATATCGATGATTTCATAATTGAGCCAATGGCAGGACCTAATACATCTTTTGTTAGCTGAGATGCGCCAATAGTATTTTTAGCCCAATCATACATAGTTCGACCATTTGGTCTTACCATCTCATTCTGCATATATATTTCAAACTCTGCTAATTTATTATGACGAGCTAAAAAGCGAAACCATTCATAGTTATTAAGGAGGTATACTTCACCGGCATCATAATTGTACATATAGTCTTTAGTTGTTAGTTTCTCAGGGCCACCAATATTGGTAGGACTCACAATAGTGAGTGATAATTTTGCATGATTAATACGGTTACTCATAATCCACCCCAATCCATAAGCCCATACCATTACGATATACAGGGTGAGGCAAACTATCCCCTGTAATGGTAAGCATTTGTCCTACTAACGCTTTTGGACAAACAGAGCCTTCTTTAACAACATGATAGGAATTACGCTTTACTTGAGTCTCACTTCCAGTAGAGCCTACAAAGCCACCACGCTTTTGTAATTTATAAGAACCTTGTTTTAAAGTAGCCACTTCATCACTAGTTGGAACACAAGCACTAATACACATCATCTTTCCGTGCTTATTATGAAGCAATGCATATAAAGCAGAATCATCTTCATAAACACCTTCAGATTCCAATTCAATTGGATCATCGGCTAATTCAAATTTCCCATAGCCGCCACTACGCTTGCCACCAATCCCAGAAAGACCTAGCAGTTCAAGAATGGCTTCAAATAAATCACGACTAGAATCATCACTAAAACCAGCAATAATATATAGCCCTGTATGTGTCAGGAATTGATAGTTACCTACATAATATGGTCGGCTTTATCACCACGCAGATTTACATGTGTAGATGCTTGCTTAGCACCAAAGATAGGCATATGCTTCTGTGAAACATCAGATTGAATATATTGTTTATAGTTCTGTAACTGAGATGTACGAATATATTCGATTTTTTTAATTTTCTTTTGTTCCGTAGCTACCCGTTTTGTTTCCTCAAAACTTGTAATCGGTATCTCTTTTGAATCGATTTGCATAATAGGTGAAGGTATATATAATTGATACTCACCATTATCTATGCAGTACGGAAACAAACTAGATAGTACAATATGCTGTTCTTTTACAGAGTCGATAAAAGATTGTAGTAAACTTTTATCATGACTGATTTCATGACAGCATGCACCAAATAGTGCATCAGAACCGAGTGTAAGGGAAATAGTTTCTAAACTACCGCCTTCTGAGGTATCTCCAAAGTGCACCGGTGTAAGAAAACGCAGTGGATATAGATAGTAGTTCATAGTAACAACCTACTTTCTTAATATATCTAATAAATCCTGCGTATTAATAGTACTATTACCTACTGACTTTACATCATCAATAGAAATGCTCACACGACCATAGCCGCGAGAACCATGACCACCAAGATAATCTATACCTAATAAATCAAGACCATTTTTTAGTATATTCATATCCTCAGCCACTTCAGCTTCGCTTTCAATATTATAGGCTACTTTAAATGTAAATACTGTACCTGCTGGAACACGTTCAATTTGACGAGGATTAGCACTGCCATCAACACGATTAATAGTATTTTCAAACTTGATTTCACCCATATATGTATCAGTCTCTATATTGGCAAACAATTGACGAGTTTCATCTGTGATAAATAAATCATAAAACTGCAACCGTGCTGGTTTTACAGGATTTACAGAGCCAAATAAACGTTTGATTTCTTCTTTATCAGCCTTAATCTCATTCATTATATAATCATCACAATAGCTCTTGGCTAGTAAAGTACGTAATTTACCTTTAATCGAACTACCAGGAATGATAGGCTCTTGAGAAACTACATCACGAATGAATGGTGTATCAACAGATCCAATAGGAGCAAAGTCATTACTAGCACCAATATGCATACCAGTTTCTAGTTTAATAGTACCTGTAATTAGTAATTTACCACGTAAGGATTTTAAATTATCATTGTTCTCCATCTTGTGCCCCTCCTATCGACGATTTCCATTTGCTTGATTGTAATTTTGATAACTAGACTGTTTATTTTTGTTCCATGCTTCATTAGACGCAGCTATAACACTGACTGCTCTATATTTATAAAAAAAGCTACTAATGCTTCTACATATTTACAGAACATTTCAAATTTATTAACATCAGTACCAATGCATTCAACCATCTCTACCAATTGACTATCTTCAATAAAGTTTTTTACTGGATATTTATTATCTTTATCTCGACCAGCTTGATATAAGAATGTAGTTTTTTTAAAAAAACGAACCTCCATCGCTATATTTTCAGGTAGCTTATCAAAGGATTTGCTTTTACGTTGCTCTACACCCAATTTATTTTTAATGGCCACTACGCTAGATAAAATTTTACGTACTTGTGCATACTTTACGTCAAATACTTCATCTGTTTTTCTGCATTTTGGATTATATCTTAAACGACCGATAGTTTCTTCTGCCTTAGTGACAATATCTATATCCCAATTAAATTTACCTTGTGTCATATACTATTCCTCACTTTGTATCACGCATATAGTAAACAATGAGGTTGCAAGCTGTTAACAAAGCTTTGCAATCTTCTTCTGATTGAATCCATCTATGAATAGCGGTAACAAAGTTTTTTTATATGATTCATAGGTAGGATTATTTTTTTCTTAGGTTCTAATCTAGCCAATAAATAGAGTATACGAGCCACATTAATATGTTTACCTAAAGCTCTATCATTTAATATACCTTGTAACAATTCCATCAATTTATAAATTAGGCCTTTACCTAATTTCATTTTTGAATCTTGCACCTCATTAATGCCTGGAATAACAAATAATTGATCCAGTGTATAGAGCTTATCTTCTATTACATTATTAATGAGGTCATCCCATTTATATACATGTCGGCATATACGCTCTTCACCGTTTGAGTTTGTTTCAAATCCGAATAAAGCGATACTATCTTTGCCGTCATTATCTTTAGCTACACTTTCAAGTAAGCCTGTAATCGCTGCCATTTGACTAATTGGATAGGATGGAGAGAATAAAGCTAGGCCAGCAGACATAGTGATTTTATTATCTGTAACCTCTGCTAATTTCTCACGAATATCAATTGCCAACTCCAACAATTCATCCCATGCACCAACAAGGAAAACATCATCACCACCAGAATAAATAACGTGTATTTTTCTAGTCGTAACTTGTTTATTTGCCCAAATAGTAAATGGCATAACAGATGTACCGAAACCTTGTATATCGCCTTGAGCCATCTTATTAACAGCAACCTTAAAGAACATAGCTAAATCACGTGATAGATCAGCATAGCGTGATAGGGTGCCGTATTTGAATCGATCTAATCCTTCAGAAATAAAGCCCCCAATGAATGCTGCCCCAAGGTTATCCACGTCAGCGCGTAATACACCAAGACGTTTAATCCCCTTGTCCTCACCTAAACCACTTGATGTAGCTAGCTCTTCAAACTCATAAACTTGACCATTGTCCTTACGTGCTACATAATCTGCTAACCAGATACGATTGAATACATTATGTCCAGTTTTGGCTGTATTCTTAGAGTAGATTCTTAGAATCTCATGATTAGCTTCAAACTTTTGTAGTGACGCTTCAGTAACTACATAGAGATAGAGTCTCAAATTATCCGCATCATCATTCCAGTTGTTAACATATACTTCAACCTTTGGAATACTTTCACAAGTATCATTATTATTTGGTCGAGCTAATACAAAAACAGTATCTCGACTATCAACAATCTGTTCCCCTAAACGATACAAACCATTACAAATTGAACAAGCCTCCGCATCTGTACCCTTACCATAAGGAGATAGGGTTGCTGTTGATGTGTGGCAAATGGAGCATTCCCGTTCACCATGAAGGACCGTGTTATACGTACTATTTGGATTAAATAGATCTGTTAAGTGCTGTTCAGAATATCGTTTAGACTTAGCCTCACCAACAGATTGGCTCACCTTACGGAATAATGTACGTTGCGATTGAATTAACTCATCGGCTGTTGCTGTAGCGGAACCAAGTGCTAAATACAATTTAGTACCAAATACTGTTAAGAACCATTCGTTAATGGATTTCTCCATAGTTTCAATAGCAGTACTAGTTTTTGTTGTATTAGGAGCCAATATATAAAAATGACCGCCACCATTATAAATAAGGTTTCCTCGTGTTAACTGTAATGCATCTAACAACTCATCTACAATTTGTTCCATCAAAATTTCTAAATAGAATGAACGACCACGCAATGATTTCAATGCCCCTTTAGATGGAATCGTATAAATAAAATTCTGGATACCAGAAATATCTCCAGATATGAGTTTAAAAGCTGGCATGTTACGGAACTTTTTAGAATTCTGATAACAGTATTCTTTATAATCAGTAATTCCCTGCTCCTCAAAATAATGCACCATACTATGTGCCACCGCAGCTGTTATCTTCGAGTGCATATACAAGAAATATCATTAGCCTGATCTGTTGCCGTACTAGATGGTATATAAGACACAGTATCTTCATAAATTCTCAACAACTCATTAACGGACATATTATCTATTGGTTGTTGCTGAAAGTTCTGTACTAATACATCATATAGTACCTTATATTTATCACTTGATGCACGTATTGTTTTATCACTTTCAGGATAATTAAAGTGACCAGATACATCGATACCACGTAAATAATACTGTAAGGGTAGCGTGCTAGTTTTACCACCAAATACGCGGAAGATTGATTGAAGTGGTAACTCTTTATCAAACTTCTGTGTAGAGGAACTCTCACCTTCATCAAGATCTCGACGGTCTACAGCAGCCGCAATATTATCTGCTTCATACACAATGTATGCATAATCATCATTTTTTAGTTGAGCCACACTAAGCTCTTTCCCATGATGATACTTTAAACAATGAGTAATACTTTGCTTCAAGCCCATATTGGAAAAATAGGGCTCGATGAAAGCAGCGCCGCGCTTAGAATGTGCATCGGTTCCCTGATTAGCTCGATACACAACTTTGCCGATATCATGAAGCAATGCACCCTTTACCAGTGCATCCCATTTACCCATCACATCGCCTCCAAACTCTACTTAAGAAATAAAAAGAACTATTGTCTTCATTATATATTCATTTCTGATTAAAAACCAATAGAAAACCCTCAGAATTATACAAAAAAAGCCAGTATATTCCTAAATAAGAATATACTGGCTATATTTTTTTGTACTCATATGAGTTTTTTTGAGATAAGAACCGGCCCCGAATGGGGATTAAGTAATTTAACACCAGAGATAGAGTTAGAGAAAGAGATAGAGATTTCCGTCCCCACTAGGGGATAATTTTTTTAACATCTTTGTAAAAGAAAAAAATAGTAAGTTTCGTGAATATGGTCTTTTTTTCCGTCCCCATTAGGGGATTATTTAATTTAACACACCGGAAGAAATCGAAGCAATTCAAAACACATTAGAAATGGTTTCCGTCCCCATCAGGGGATTATTTAATTTAACAAATAAGATTTACTATTTACAATCTTCAAGATATCTGATATAGTTTCCGTCCCCATTAGGGGAATTATTTAATTTAACCTTAAAAAGTTTATAACTAATTATGCTTCTTTACCGATTGAGTTTCCGTCTCCTTATGGGGATTATTTTTTTTAACCCTGTCTTTCAAACCGCAAGTATTTACTGGCTCTAAAGTACAAAAAAACAGCGGAGATCGTAAATAGACCTCCAAAGGCACTTTAGCAAGCTAAAAATAATGCCGTTTAACCGCACCACTATCACAATAGCGCAGATTTAGTTTTTCTGAGGATTAAATCTAGGTCTATTATAACATATACCTATTACGATATAACAATAGAACCATTCGTATCATAAGAAATATAATACAAATGGTTCTATTCATTTCAACAGGGACATCCTTTATTACTTTATGGGACCTGTTTTAATAGTAGCTTTTTCCAAGACTTCTACGAGTTTTTTTGGCCTCGTTCATCAATTTGAGGTTTATCCCAGTATGTTATTTGGTCACGATCTTCTACTGTAAAATATGTATTTTGGAAGTTAATCAAAGGTTGTTGGTTTTTGGACAGGGCTATCTATTTCTTCTGCCAAAGCTCTTGTAATAACAAATTCACAGGCTTTATAATGATCTAATTTATCAGCAAAATTACCATTCTTAACAGACGCATTTAAACTCTTATCTAACAGTGTCAAATTACCTAGATGATTCAGATATTCCTTTCGAGTATCTTCATCATCAAAGGAATAATCATCGTTATCTGCAGCTTGTGGCATGATATGCTCTAACTCAATCTTTTTATTTGTTTTAATGCTGTCTTTTTGGTTCAAGTATAGCTCGATAAATTTAAGAATTTGGAATGCTTTTGGAGCTTGCTTCTTATTTTTGGAGCCAAAATCTTTCACAGGCAATAAAGCACGAATTAAGTCAACATATGGTTTTGTTCGTAACTCTAACTCTGTTACCGCAACCACTAATCTGCGTGCTGGATCAGATTCATGTAAAATCTTTTCTATAATCTCAGGTAATTCCGCTTCAATAGCATTCGTCTGTGTATACGAGAAATATTACTGCTGCTACATATCTCACAGCCGCATCAACAAGTTGCACCTTGTCTACACGCGAAGCATTATAGAACGGCATTAACAACGGATGAATTTGAACGGTATTAAACAATGTAAATAACGTATACATCCCATCATCATTGGACAAAAAATCATTAGACAGTGGATCTTTATTGATACTAGCATACACCTTACTGATGGAATTGATATCTGATGAAAGTTGCAAAATATCGTTAGCTACGAGTTCATTCTTTTTAAAATGCTCAAATAAATCCTTCTTCTTTACATTAATAGCTCTTTGTACCAATAATAAAAATGTTTAATGAAAGTAGATGTTTCAATCGCTTTTTGATTTACCTGTATCTTTCAGATTTTTTTAAGAACTGACTCCAGCTATCTGAGAAAGTCTTTAATTTGATTCTGTGTAATGCCAGGTGCAGAAGTAAGATTCTTCAATAAGTAGTTTTTTTAAAAAGATCCAATGGCTCTAATGACTGTCCACGATTGTTTAAAATCTCAAACAACTGGAATGCTCGTTCAATAGATGCTGCTGTAGTTTCTATTAACTTAACTTTAGTTGTTAGGTACTGCAAGAAATACAGTAATTTCTGAGGTTCATCATCATAAATACCCTCTTAACTGCTCAAGAATAGATTCATAAACAGCCTCTAAATTATTAGCACTAGTGTTATCCTCATCACTTACTAAAGAGCACCTTGTTTAATGATACTTTTATAAGTCTCTTTAAAACTCTAAATCCTGTGTATGGAGAATTTTGTAATCCACAAACTGTAAATTATTATCTAGTATTCTAAAATACTCTTTAAAGCTAAAATGTATGCCCCATCCACATATCTGCATTAGCACCAAGATTTCGACGAGTCTCTTCTGCAATATCCATAAACAAATTATTTAATGCACAGAAAATGAGCGTCAATGTTGTAAGCCTTTGCTGACCATCAATCACATCAAATCTTGTGGGATTATTTCTCATTACTAATCAAAACAATATTGCCTAATAAATACCCAGGCAACGTATCCATCCTATCCGTATAATTATCTGTATCTTCCTTGAAAATCAGAAAAAAAGTGTATCTACATCTTTATCAGTCCACAAAAACTCCGTTGAAAGTCAGGTATAACAAATTGATTTTTTTATTATCTAATATTCCCTTAATATCCTTCATTAAGGACGTAATCTCAGCCATGATATCCTCCCCATATCAAAAATTTCAAGTTAACTCATCTCTATTAGATCATAAAAAAATAAGATGAAGATCAACACTTTAAATTTATAGACTATCAATAACAAAAATATTTTATACATAAAATAACCACCCTATAAAGAGTGGTTATTTTTGTCATTAAAAGAAAAATATTAATTTGTTCCGTCCCCATCAGGGAGATTATTTAATTTAACTAATGGAGGGTTTTAAAATGAGAATGTTTATTAACTATGAATTGTTTCCGTCCCCATCAGGGGATTATTTAATTTAACCATTATTGACCCTATCTACAAGGTAATTACTGGTGATGAAAAGTTTCCGCCCCCATCAGGGGATTATTTAATTTAACAGGTAAAAAAACAATGAAAGTATTCATTAACTACGCTTTAATTAGGTTTCCGTCCCCATCAGGGGATTATTTAATTTAACGATTCAAGAGTACGAGAATATCGAAACCGAGAAACGCAAATTTCCGTCCCCATCAGGGGATCATTTAATTTAACTATTTAATTTTTTTAGAAACGAAAGTGAGAAGAATCATGATTAGTTTCCGTCCCCATTAGGGGATAATTTAATTTAACAAGAACAAAAATAAAATGCTTATGGCGTTACTAGCCAAAAAAACGGATTTCCGTCCCCATTAGTGGATTATTAAATTTAACTAGACCAACAAATAGAACTCGAAAAAGCACTACACTGAACTAGCATTTCCGTCCCCATCAGGGGATTATTTAATTTAACTTGAACACACAATCCCACAAAAACGTGTTTGTATTTGCACAGTTTCCGTCCCCATCAGGGGATTATTTAATTTAGATAAATTGTAAAAATCAAGTTGAACAAGTAATACAAAGAGTCCATACGGCTCTCTTCCTTTGGTAGAATGTAAGTGACTAAACTTTATTCACAAGGAGAAAAATCCCTATGGACCACTTACATTATACCGCAAATGAGCACAGAAAAAGGACAACATCTTACATTTGAGTGCCGTGTTTTTGATTCAGACTCGACTCAAAGATGGATGGAGTCCTAACAGGATTGCTAAGGAAATTGGCTGCGCACCGAACACCGTTCGAAATGAGATCAAGCGCGGAACTGTGTCACTATACAAAGGAAATATCCTCCGTTATAAAGCCACTGCTGGTCAAGATGCTTATGAGCGAAATCGCCAGTCATGCTGCCGGCACTATGACTTTTTTTCGAGAAATCTAACTTCATCTCTTTTTGTAGAGCAGAAGTTCTTCGAAGAAGGATGGTCACTTGATGCTTGTGTAGGCCGTGCCTTGAAAAAAATGAATTATTCACCAGAGATCAGATTGTCTGTACAAAAAAACACTTTATGGTTACATTGATCTCGGACTTCTTGGAATCAAGAACATCGATCTTCCGGAAAAAAACTTCGCAGGTCACCTAAAAAAACACAGGTTCATAAAAAAATAAGCGAATTCTCGGTCGGAGCATTGAAGAACGCCCAGCATCTGTAAATGACCGTAAGGAGTTTGGACATTGGGAAGCAGATCTTGTTATCGGCTCAAAAAAATAATAACGATGATGCCCTATTGACCATGATTGAGCGAAAGACCAGGGAGTACTGGATGATTCGCATCCCCGGTCGTAATCCGAACAGCGTCATGAATGCTCTATCAACAGTTCATTCTCAATTTGAAGAACACTGGGATGATGTCTTTAAGACAATCACCACAGACAACGGTTCCGAGTTTTCGACACTATCTGATTTAGAGACTTTGAGTAAAAACACTGGTCTATTTTGCCCATCCCTACACATCCTGCGAGAAAGGATCGGTGGAGCGCCATAACGGATTAATTCGTAGGTTTATTCCGAAAGGAAAAACGGATCGACAGCTATTCCAATGAGCAGATAGCTCAGGTCGAACTCTGGTGTAATGGGTTGCCACGGAAGCTTCTCGGATACCGAACACCGGATGAACTCTTCGAGGTCGAACTGGACAGGATTTATTCTTGTGCGACCTGATGGACTATTTAGCTGGTAATGTTCAACTTGTTATTGCAATTTTTCGATTATTTAATTTAACAAGATATTAAAGAATTTATAGAATACCTAGAATCTAAAAAAATTGTTTCCGTCCCCATTAGGGGATTATTTAATTTAACCATGAGATAGGTCATATATTAAATGATGATATGTATAGTCATGCGTTTCCGTCCCCATTAGGAGATTATTTAATTTAACAAAGAGAAATCGAAACTACTAAAAACTGCTAAAAAAATCCACTAGTTTCCGTCCCCATTAGGGGATCATTTAATTTAACGAACACGTTAAAGATTATTTTTTTATAATAATCACCTTGAAAGTTTCCGTCCCCATCAGGGGATTATTTAATTTAACAATGACGGATACAGAAAGAAAGGTTGCAGAATTAAACGCGTTTCCGTCCCCATTAGGGGATCATTTAATTTAACATGAAAGAAAAAAATTTGACATTTGTACACCGATTTTCGTAGGTTTCCGTCCCCATTAGGGGATTATTTAATTTAACGTATCCTACACAATATTCTAATAAATTTAGGGTATTTAACGTTTCCGTCCCCATCTGGGGATTATTTAATTTAACAATATATAAAGGCTTTACTTGATAACGTAGATGAAGACTATAGGTTTCCGTCCCCATCAGGGGATTATTTAATTTAACGCGAAAAGTAGCTGTACCTACTACACAATTTGAATGTGATGCGTTTCCGTCCCCATTAGGGGATCATTTAATTTAACTTAACACCGCTAGGCGGTAGAAAAAGGAGCTAATTATGGCTAACAGTTTCCGTCCCCATTAGGGGATCATTTAATTTAACATACCTCTAAATTGAGTGATGATGAGCAAAAAAAGTATTAGAGTTGTTTCCGTCCCCATTAGGGGATCATTTAATTTAACTCTTTATATAATTCTTTTTGTTCATTCGTTCCGTACTCATCACGTTTCCGTCCCCATTAGGGGATCATTTAATTTAACTAACCCTTGAAATTCCACTATCTGAGGTGGTGAAGTCCGCCAGTTTCCGTCCCCATTAGGGGATCATTTAATTTAACTTCAAGAATGACTATTTCAAAGAAATCCTAATGCGTACCTAGTTTCCGTCCCCATTAGGGGATCATTTAATTTAACAAGAGCTTAATAGCTTTGTAGATGTAAATAAAGCTAATAACGGGTTTCCGTCCCCATTAGGGGATCATTTAATTTAACTTGTATAAGCAAAAATAACATAGTATATCAATGTCAAAACGAATGTTTCCGTCCCCATTAGGGGATCATTTAATTTAACGTTTTCATATTTCACCTATTAATCACATAACAAAAATTACTTGACTGTTTCCGTCCCCATTAGGGGATCATTTAATTTAACTGGTTATGAAAGTGTAGTTAAAGAGAGTAAAAATCTCTAAATGTTTCCGTCCCCATTAGGGGATCATTTAATTTAACATACTGGTGCTGTATTAACATACGGCTATATTAGTATCAACGGGTTTCCGTCCCCATTAGGGGATCATTTAATTTAACTTGCCTGAACCATACATTCCTAATTACGTAAATGTATCCAAAGGTTTCCGTCCCCATTAGGGGATCATTTAATTTAACAAGGTTATATCTTAGAGAGATTAGAAAGTGCAGGAACCAAGTGTTTCCGTCCCCATTAGGGGATCATTTAATTTAACCTACGGCAATTTACAGAAGAATGTGAGCGTACTATGATTGGCAGTTTCCGTCCCCATTAGGGGATCATTTAATTTAACCCTGTCTCTGAAACAGTAGGTATTTACTGGTTCTAAAAATGCAAAAAAACGGCGGAGATCGTAAATAGACCTCTAAAGGCACTTTAGCAAGCTAAAAATAATACCGTTTAACCGCGCCACTATCACAACGGCGCAGATTTAGTTTTCTGAGAGTTAAATCTAGGTCTATTATAGCACAGCATCAATAGAAATGAAAAATATATGAAAACAGAGCTATCTCATAACAAGATAGCTCTGTATAAGAGTGAAAAGCTTTTAAGTGTATTTATGATCACCTTATTTTCCGTATTATATTTTTCTCCCTATATGTCCTCCTTTTCTCTCCCCTCTTAACTCTACTTTCACCCTCTAACGTGTTATCTCGTTAGGTCTCTCCAGGCGATAAATAGTTCGGCCACGACTTGTGGGTTTTGGCTGAGTTTGATGCGGGCTAGCATTTTGCGCACGTAGTTGCAGTGTTCTAGCATGGCTTCGTTCAGTTTGTGTTTAACGTGACGTGGGGATTGGTACACCAAAATCGGTGCGAAGTTCCCCACGTGAATATAGCTCGTATCGGGTTCCGGACCTTCCGTAACGATATACTCATAGGGTATAGCCACGTTAAAGAGGCCGTACACCACGTCTTTGCCGACAGGGCGCCGACATTTGATATGGGCAAAGGTTAGATGCGGACCATAGGTCTTAGGCGATGTATAGCTACTACGCCGTCCGTCGCTGGTCATAATGTAATTGGGCCTCAGCCCTTCCTGTACCGCCAGCTCCCGCGTAATGGTGCGCATCGGCAGACAGACCAGTTCTTCACGGCCATCTACGAAATAGCACTTCGTACTGTCACCACCACCAGGCTCATAAGTAGGAATAAAACAAACAATGTGGTTCTTTGGATTCGTATAGATCAAATCCAAATCCTCTCCCTTAGATAGCCGAGCGGCCATCATATCTGTTAATTCATCATGTGTTATCATAGGAATTCTCTCCCCTCTAATTAGGAATATTCCTTTCAACAATACAATGAACACGTGTTCTGTGAAAGCAGATTCGCATGCTTTAATCTGCTGCTGATTTAATTGTATACTACGTTGAATATTTTGTAAATATATACACAAAACTATAGAAATTTATGTATAATTAAAGACTTTATGATCTTGTAAAAGTTACATATACCTTGATGTGTCAATATTTTCTCATTTAAATTGAGAAATGCATATTTTATGTATATCTATTAATCGAGATTAACAGAAATATACAGATTTTGGAATATAAATAAGAAATTAAATTATATTAACACATGTACATTATACTAACTACCCCTTAGGGCTGATGTATTCTATACATTCTAGGTAGACCTAGTTCAATAGACTAAATTTGGTCTAATGCACTTTGTATCTTATTAAAATCTGTAGTCAAGTATCTCCGCAGCTTTCCGTATGGCTCGTTCATGGCGGCGCTGGATGGCTTGGCGGCTACAGTTTAGTTCTTCACTAACCGATACCAAGCTTTGGCATTCTCTGTAAACGCGACGCAATAGGTCACGCTGATCTGGAGATAGTCTGCCTAACGCCCATACGAGACGGGCTCGCAGCCTTTGTTCTTCATCGGCAGTCATGATCATATCTGCTATATTCTCGCCAGATGCGAAGATATCCATGCCCACCGCTACGTCTCCATCGTCGGTAGTGCGGTCTGGGATGTGAATCTCACGATGATTGCGCAATCGCTCCCGCTTCCAGTACCGCATGTAACCGTATCTAACACCAGCTTTCACAAAGCCAGCAAATGGTACGGGCCCCTCTAGGTCAAAGCTATAGATGGACTCCATGAGGATGGCCCACAGATAGCTCTCTACATCCTCGCGGAACTCGCGGTTTCCCGTGCGATTTCGTGTAGTGCAATATGAGTGGTCGATACCTGCGGCAGAGCTCGATTTGTGCCGCATCATGGCGTAGCTCATCGACGGTCCACGGCTGATATCCCACCGTCTGGATCCGCATATTCGGCTTTTGACAGATGGACACGAGACTTTTGTCCGACAAGGACGATAAGACCTGATGGCCACAAATGAGAGTTTGTAATTTCAGCTCCTCCGGAGGTAATGATTTTGGTCGTAACCCCTCAGGAGGTAACTCCTGTGTTTCTAGTTTGTCTGATGTGTTTGTATCAGATTGTAAGTTTGCAGTTTTTATACATGTTCTTTGTACTAAAGGTTCTTCGTTTTGGTATAACATAAATCCCCTTTCCTGCCATGGCATAGCGCTTAACTACACAATAGCGCGGAACGGGGATTTTTGACAAATTGGCAATTCCTTGGAATTCCTGTACATTTAATGGTATCTGTAACGTAATTTCTATTCATACTATGTCATAACTATACGATCAACACAGTAATTGCTAAAAAAATAGAAAAATTAATAAAAAAACTAATTACTAAAGGCTAGCAGTGAATACTAGTAGATAAAACTAGTAGTAAATAGTAGCAAATGCTAGTAGTTACTAGCAATATATATAAAATAACACCACATCATAGGATGTGGTGTCATTTTTATAAGAGGAATATAGTACTATCATTGGGTAATAGTACGCAATCAAAGATTGGCAAATATAAACAATCTTGGATTAGATAGCAATACATGCAGCTTGCACAAAGTCTTTGAGCTGCGGTTTTTACATGTGTATGGTACACATCAGCGCCGTTACCGCGCACGATGTCACCCCAGTATTTATACACATAGCGGTACCAGAAATGGAACATGCTATTGGTAAAGTGGTAATCTGCGTATTTGGCAGGTCCACGGCTGTTGGCTTGAATGCGACCTACGAGCCCCATGGACATGAGATCGTTCAAGCGGGATGTAAAGGTGCCGCTTTTAATTTGGCTTGCTTGTAAAAGCTCCACATAGTATGGTCTTTCAAGGGTAGCAAGGCCAGACAGGATAGCGTTAGCACCTGTTATATTTTTCATATCTCGATGTAAGATATTCTGTGTTTCTTCAAATAGAGCGCCCGATACGGAGAAGAACAAATTAATGATATTCGTATCGATGCTTTCACCATTATCAAAGTACTGCACGTACGCAGGCAAACCGCCCTGTCACGGCGAATACAGTGCGCAGATCGTCCTTAGCATAGTGAAGGCCCAAGGATTTCATATCCACCAAGGAGAATGGTTTCACCTCGAAGTATTCGGACACGAACGGACCGATGAGGCTGCGCTCGCCAATGATGCGGCCATCCAGCTGTTCCAAAACCATTTGCCATCAAAATGATGTTCAAACGACTCGTATCTTTATAAGTATCTAATAAATCACGCAAGTGAATCGGGGAATTGGGGCACCGCCTCCACCAAGGAAGGATAGTCATCAATCACCACGGTTTGCGGAGTTTTTACACTGCTTTCAAAAAAAGCCCTACAAAGGCTTGATGCAAGCTATCTACAGGCTCGAACTTGTCCTGATCATCAGTCGGAACAAAACGTGCCTCAAGAGCTCTATTCATATCAGCCACATGGACTGATTCATTGGCCATGCGCCCCGCCAAATATAACGCCTTATGACGGCGTACAAGCTGCGAAGCCACATAGGATTTACCACTGCGATGAGGACCGTACACAACACACAAGCTCATATTGTCCCTCAGCGATACGGGACTGGATACTCTCTATAATCTCAGCACGTCCCACAAAAATTCATATACTCTCACCTCCAACTGTCTATGGAGATTATTATATCATAAATTTAAATCATTTTTTTAAACTTATTTTTCATATTATTAACATGACTTTTTGATTATGTTAAATTTTTTTACGCATAAAATATACTTATTTTATGGTTTATTTTTTTACTCATACCATTGTAAAAGCATAGATATTTACTGTATTTATATAGGTATATAGGTATTAAAAGAGCATACGGGGTACGGTATATAATCTGTATTTTACAGTCCATAAATATAAAAAATGACGTGCCTCCTAGAAGGTAAGACACGTCATTTGCATTTTACTCATATTTAATTATTGCTGAATTTGTGCTTGCATTTTCATGGATAGAATACGCTTAACCGCTTCGTTAAGGCGTTCATTCGTTATCGTTCCATTTGCCACCGCCTGTGTTAACGCCCGATGGACTTCGTCGATATGAACTGTGTCCGCATCAACGAGGATGAGATCGCTACCAGCCACAACGGAGGCTACAGCGTAATCCCCTATCTTTTGGTTCGCCTGCAAAGCGCCCACATCGATACGGTCCGTCATGACGATACCGTCATAGCCAAGGTCCTTGCGAAGCCAGTCTTGGATAACTGGTTTTGACGCACTCGCCAAGTGCTGGTTATCAATAGCTGGAATTTGAATATGGCTCATAACGAGCATATAGGTATTAGCTGTCGTCTGTGCGATGAGTCGTTTAAAGACGGCTACATCATTATTGTTGAGGTAGTTTTTCGCCTCATCAGCGGTGTTAAAGGATGCGTCCCCAAGTGTGACCGCTGGGAAGTAGTTATAACCAAACCACATTTGATTGATTTGGTAACGCTCCGCCATGGCTAGGTCCATATAGCCTGCCCAAGTCGGGTCAGATGTGTAGGACACATTCGGCACCCCAAGGTTCGCATTTGGGCCCAATCACAAGGTTAAAGCCCATATCGTGCATTTCAATGGCCGATCGGGTCGCCAAGTTAATAATACGCTCCATCGGCAATTGACCTAACCGATTAGGTTCTGGCAAGCGCAAGAAACTATCGTTAGTGTGCAACACTTTATCGCGATTCACCGCGATGTACGGCGTCACCATGCTGGCAGTCATCGCCGTTTGCATGATATCGTTGTTGAAAGCTTTCACTTGGTTTTTATTATGTATATTTTCATTGGTTAGCATAACGCCGCTCACACGATATTTGCGGATTACATCCTTTTGGGATTGCCCCAATGTGTTGCCATGAAGGCTGATCATCATCAGCTGTCCCACCTTGTCCTCTCGTGACATGGCTCCCAAGCCAAGTGTTCACCTTTTTCAGGGACGGGCTTGTTCGATTCCATGACGGCGCGGTACGATACGGTTCGTACCGCCTCTTGCTCTGCCTGACTCTCATGTTGGCATCCAGTTGTACCAACGGCAGCAACTATCAAGGCTATGCCACACAGGGCACGCCGTAAAAAAACTGGTTCATCTCTCCTAGAAACTCCTTACTGCTTATGCAATATGATAGCTATGGGCCTCTCTATGTATTTCTCTCACACACACCCATAGTTCTCCCTTTGATCCAAATAGTATGATTCTATATTATACACCATATACTTCATCTTTTTCCTCATGATAAAAAGCAAGTTCTTATACTGAATTCTCATAATAAGCTTATACAGTGAGAATAGTTGAATCCTATATAAATAAAAAAATCCTACGAATCGTTTGTAAGGTGATGCTTACAATAGCCGAAGCTATTAAAGTATCAAGTCACTCATGACTCGTAGGATTCTATTTTTTTATATTGTTATACCCTAAAGAGTTAGTGCAATCTTAACTCCTTTGATTACTAAAAACATTTTGCAGGTTCAATAATCAATCATTTAGCAATTGCTAACGAGCTATTCAAAAATTAGCCTTTAAATTTAGGGGATGTTGGACAAGTTTCAGGTGTTACGTCTTTGCGAGTACCAAGAACCGCGCTGCGGTCTGTGTAATGTGTATGCAAGAGTTCGTGTGATTTGTGGCCCAATGGTTCACCTAAGAAATCTTTGTACAACGCTTGGATCTCTTCGTTTTTCATAGGAAGCAACCCATTTGTAGTTTGCATCAGCTTCGTAAAGACCACTGATACGTGCTTCTTTAGTTTTTAACTGCTTGAGGGCAATTTAGTACGCGGTTGACCGCCGCCACCGATACAGCCACCAGGACAAGCCATAACTTCGATGAAGTCATAGTGTTTGCCATTTTTCTTTTCAAAGCATTCAAGAAGTCACGAGCGTTTTTTTACCACCATGAACTACAGCAACGGACAATGTTACCTCATCACCCAATTGTACAGTCGCTTCTTTTTACGCCATCCATACCACGAACTTCCTCAAGGTGAGTCAATGCGCGTGGAGGTGGCTCATTGCCAGTCACGAGTTTGTAAGCTGTACGCATAGCTGCTTCCATAACACCACCAGTGTTACCAAAGATGATGGATGCGCCAGTTTCCATACCGATCAAGTCATCGAATTGGGAATCTTCAATGGCGTTGAAGTCGAGGTTTTCCTCTTGAATCCAACGGATAAACTCACGAGTTGTGATGGAAATATCTGTATCCATGCCAATGGAATCGTCGTTGTAGAAACGAGCTGCAGCATTTTTGTTCTTCACGTTTTGTTTCTGCTTTTTTTAGCAGTACAAGGGTTTTACAGATACGGTCACGATGTTATGAGGATCGATGCCTTTTTTTCTCTGCAAAAGTATGTTTTTAATCATAGCCGCTTCCATAGCGATACAAGAACGTGTGGAAGACAAGTTAGGGAAGCAATTCTGGGAAGTAGATTTCCGCAAAGCGTACCCACGCTGGGCAGCAGCTTGTGAACTGAGGAATTTGACCACCTTTGTTAAGACGCTCTACAAGCTCAGAGGCTTCTTCCATGATTGTTAAGTCTGCACCAAAGTTAGTGTCTACTACATAGTCTGCACCAAGTGCACGCAAGGCACCAACCATTTTACCTTCAAGGAACGTACCTGGTTCATAGCCAAAGCCTTCACCGATAACTACACGAACAGCTGGAGCTGTTTGGATAACAACGATTTTTTCAGGATCTGTAAGAGCTGCTTTCACCTTATCAAGCTCGGATTTAGCATGCATGGAATCGAATGGACATGCAGCCGCACATTGACCACAGTGAATACATACAGGAACATCACCGTTTGCATCAAGATCGTAGTAATCAAGTACGCTCATAACGTCCGCACAAGCGCGACGGCATAACGTACAGTTTTTACACTTAGAAATGTCGTGATAAATGGATGGATTGTTGAGTGCAATCGGTACACGTTTATCGATTAATTGATATTGAGACATGAGGACCTCCTCTAACAAACTATAACTACCAAACCTTTTCGGACGAAATATACTAAACTACGGAGCACTTCGCCCTAACCGTACTTCTTCATCGTATCTATAGTATACTCTATAGTGAAAGTTTATACTATGTAGAATTGTTACACTTTTATAAAAAATCTATAATATAAATCACATTTTATCACGAATAGACAAATAATTCACCTATTTTAAAGGAATTAAAAGAGTAATACACAATAGACAAAAAAACGCACGCCTCCCATAGGAGAACGTGCGTGTGTGAAGCTTTCACAAATATTCGGTTAGATTATTTACCGCCCCAGATAAGTTGGAATACTGCTTGTGCAGGAGTACCTGGCTCAACCTTACGGCTGCTTTTGCTAGGTTGTTCCTCTTTCACAACATAACCTTGTGGATCGTAAAGAGTAACCTTAAGATCTTTTACCTCTTGTTTTTTATGGTTGAACTCTTCAGTCACGATGTAGTGGTAACCTTCGTAGTCCATAGCTTTAATGTCCATTACAGCTTTTTTTATCATCTTTTTTTAACGGAATCATTGTCGATAGACCAAGTGATACCGTTGTTGTCAGTACCTACAGTGTACCAGTTAGCAGCATCAACACTACCAATGCCACCAATCAATAAAGCGCCTGCTGCCAAAACAGCTGCTAATGTTTTTTTCATATTTTACCTCTCAAACTTAAATACAAGAATATGAAATCTAGTATATTCGATAAAACTAAATATTTTATGAAAGACAAACGTGCTCAACCTTTATACCTTTACATAATAGGTCGAACGTCCGCCCCCTTACGACTAATTATACCATTCTTCACAAGTGTACGCACCGCGCCCTCAATAGAACTATCACTGAGGTTTGGGACACCATTCTCGAATATGTTGCTTTGTGAAAGCCCCTAAATGATTGTCGATGGCAATTTGCACTTGATGTATCACAGAGGTGCTATTTACCAATAAAGAACTGCGGTCTTCAAAGTCATGATACGCGGCCAATAACATTTGTAACCAATACCGAATGAAAGCCGTAGGACAAGAGCTTTCACCATACCAGGCATCACTAGACTCGCGCAAAGCAGCATAATACATATCCTTGTTTGCGGCGATTTTAGCCTCTAAGGATACATATTTACCGACCATAAAGCCACTACGATACAACAACAATGTCGTCAACAATCGACTCATGCGACCATTACCATCGTTAAAGGGGTGGATGCACAGAAAATCATGAATAAATATAGGAATCGCCAATAGCGGATCCACCTCACCATTGCCGACAACACGATTATATTCCGTACAAATTTGATCTAAAGCCTCCGCCGTTTCATATGGGGCCAATGGAGTAAACAAAACCTCAGTACGACCATCGGGATAGGTGGCGCTAATATAATTCTGCATACTCTTTAACTGCCCTCCACGAGCATTAAACTGGTACTGATAGAGAATTTTATGTAACTGCAAAATATGATTTCGTGACAACGTTATGGAATCATAACTATCATGGATGATATTCAACGCATCACGATAACCCATGATCTCTTGCTCATCCCGATTGCGAGGCGTCGTCTTATCCGCCACCAACTGCCGAAGGCGTGTACTCGTCGTCACAATCCCTTCAATCGCATTTGAAGCCTCCGTACTCTGCACCTTTGCCAACTCCACAAGAGACTCCAACACCGCAGGACTCTGAGAAAGCAAAACCTCCTCCTTGCCATTCGCCCGATAAATCCCTGCGATAAGACTCAAAAATATCCATATCCCATGACAAAGACTGAATCCGACCATACTCAAAAACGACGCATACACACACCTCCATTCCGTTCTAATCCCTTTACAAATAAAAATTATTCCCTTAAATTATACCATAAAAATAAGGGAATAATTTATTCCCCTACGCAGTTTTGAGTAAATTTAATTATACGTACAGAAAGGGTTCTATCTCTTTGAGACCGACTTAGGTCACTATGGAGGTCGATGAGAGATAGAACCCTTTCTACTAGTCGAGGAAATTTACCAAATCAAGTGATACACGTGATCTAGATTACTTCCTTCTTGTATTTGTATTTCTGTATTGTCGTATGTTTGGCCACCGATCATATAGCCTGCTGGATTGTATGCTTTCATCTCGAGCAGTTTCGCAGTCTTTTGCAGCACGGTTGAATTGCAAAGTATAAATAGAGTGATCACCACTAGGGTCAACAATCTTTAAATTCAACTTAGCCTGTGCATCGTCTTTCTCTACCGTATCGTTGTCGATGTAACCAGTACGACCATCCGCATCAGTATTAAGAGGATACCAACTTTCAGCATGAGACACGCCCACACCAGCACTGAATAACAAACCTGCTACCGCTAAACATGCAAACCATTTTTTCATAACCGTTCTCTCCTGATTAGAAAATCTAAACAACTATGCACTTCGCATAATACAATTCACTATGACTTCATTATAACACCATAATTGTATAATACTAATAAAAACTCTATTAAATGCATAAATTATATAGACCCCTCTAGGAACGTCTAGCAAGGCCCCTATGGGCTTTAAATAATCCAATGGATTTGAAGGCTGATATTCGCCCTGTAAGATTGGTAAGAAAACAGAAAGCCCCGAACTGTTCTGAAAACGACTTAGTTCACTATGGAGGCTTTCAGGATAGTTCGGGGCTACTTATACGTTCTGAATATCTAACCAGACAGAGCGAATATCAGCTTCTATTAAATTGTTGGATTATTTACCCCATAGGGCCTGCATAACTTCCGCACCCATGGTATCTTCTTCAATTTTCGTAGGTTTTTGTGCGTCTTTACTGGACAACAACGCTACGCCAGATGCACTGTATACTGTTGTATCAAGTTCTGTCCATGTTTTTTCTTTACGATCGATGCGTACTGTGTAGATGTATGTGAAGCCTTCTACATTGTTAATTTTAACAAGTACTGTAGCCGCATCATCTGTTTTATATACAGAAGAGTTGTCGATAAACCATGCTGCATCGTCAGCATCAGCATCGATATAGTACCAATCAGCCGCACTTGCTTGGCCAAAGCCCCCTACAAAGAAAACCCCTGCTGCAAACATAGCAGCTAACCATTTTTTCATTTCAAAACTCCTTAACGCTAGAGACGACCATCTAAGATGGCCGCCCATAGTTACTTACATATTTATATCTTAATTACTTAATTATATTATTCTTCAGTTGCGTCTTCTTCGATTTCAGAACCTGGAATAACAGCAATGCTAGCTACTTTATCACCTTCGTCGAGGTTTTGTGTTTTCACACCAGAGATAGCTTTGCCTTTTTTAACAGCAATATCGTTCATGTTGAAGCGAATAATCTTACCTTGTTCAGAGATAAGCATAACTTCGTCATCGTTATGAACAACCTCTACGGATACTACGTCGCCAGTTTTGTTCGTAATCTTGAAGTTCTTAGAGCCTTTACCACCGCGTTTTTGCAATGTGTAAGCTTCCGCATCATTGCGTTTACCAAAACCTTCTTCGGAGATAGTAAATACTTGTGCTTCGCTTTCATCAGCATTAAGAACACCAGCGCCTACAACCACGTCGCCTGCATTGAGTTTAATGCCGCGCACGCCGTGAGCCGCACGTTTCATGAGACGAACGTCATTTTCGCTGAAGCGAATAGCGATACCCAATTTAGTACCTAGCAAGATGTCTTGGCTACCATTTGTTACGTTAACGGAAATCAAGTGATCCCCCTTCGTCGAGGTTGATAGCGTTGAGACCAGAACGACGGATGTTGCGATATTCTTCGATAGCTGTACGTTTAACAACGCCAAACTCAGTTACCATGAATAAGTTTACATCTTCTTGAACGCGTTCAAGGTCGATCATAGTCGTAACGGATTCGCCTACAGCCAGTGGCAATACGTTAACCATAGCCGTGCCGCGAGAATTACGGGAACCTGCTTCTGGCACTTCGTATGCTTTGAGGCGATATGTACGGCCTGTGGACGTGAAGAACAACAATGTATTATGCGTACGAACATGCATAATTTGTGTTACATAATCGTCTTCCTTCGTCTTCATGCCGATAACGCCAGCGCCACCTTTATGTTGGTTGCGATATACGTTCGCGTTCATCCGTTTGATGTAACCTTGTTTAGTCAAGGTAATAACCATCTCTTCGTCAGCGATGAGGTCCTCTACATCAAGATCGGACGTATCGATTGTGATTTCAGAACGACGAGGGTCGCCGTATTTCTTCTTCATATCATCGAGTTCATCTTTGATGATTTGACGTTGACGCGCTTCGCTAGCCAAGATAGCTTTCAAGTCTTCGATCAATGCCAACAATTCCTTGTATTCGTCTTCGATTTTTCTCGCGTTCCAAACCTGTTAAACGGCGTAAACGCATGTCAAGGATAGCTACTGCTTGTTTTTCTGAAAGCCCGAATTTTTGCATCAATGCGTTACGTGCGATTTCGTCAGTTTGAGAACTGCGGATTGTAGCGATAACTTCATCGATGTGGTCGAGGGCGATCAACAAGCCTTCCAAGATGTGTGCACGCGCTTCAGCTTTGTTAAGCTCGAATTGAGTACGACGTACGATTACATTGAGACGGTGATCTAAGTAGTAACCCAATACTTCTTTCAAATTCAATACGCGAGGATGACCGTCCACGAGGGCCAACATAATCACGCCGAAAGATTCTTGAAGTTGAGTGTGTTTATATAATTTGTTAAGAACGATATCTGGTTGCACGTCAGCGCGCAATTCGATAACGATGCGCATACCTTGACGGTCAGATTCATCGCGAAGTGCTGTGATGCCATCGATTACCTTGTCGCGGCTCAAGTTTGCAATCGTTTCGATAACGCGAGCCTTGTTAACTTGGTATGGAATCTCAGTCACTACGATTTTATGCTTGCCCTTCGCCATTTCTTCAATGGTTGCACGAGCGCGCATTTTTACGCTGCCACGACCTGTGGAGTATGCTTTTTTAATGCCTTCCCGGCCCAAAATGAGCGCCCCAGTCGGGAAGTCTGGACCTTTGATTTGCGTCATCAATTCGTCCACAGTTACGTCTGGATTATCGATGAGCATGGTAAGGCCATTACATACCTCGTTAAGGTTGTGCGGTGGAATATTTGTCGCCATCCCTACGGCGATACCGCTGGAACCATTGATGAGAAGATTTGGAATCTTCGCTGGCAATACGGTAGGTTCTTGCAAGCTTTCATCATAGTTCGGCATGAAATCAACAGTTTCCTTGTCGATATCAGCAAGCATTTCTTGCGTAATTTTTGCCATACGTACTTCGGTATAACGCATCGCAGCGGCACTATCGCCGTCGATGGAACCAAAGTTACCGTGGCCGTCTACCAAGAGGTAGCGCGTATTGAAATCTTGCGCTAAACGAACCGTTGCGTCGTAAACGGAGCTATCACCATGTGGATGATACTTACCGAGTACGTCACCGACGATACGAGCGGATTTCTTGTACGGTTTATTTGGCGTCATGCCTGTTTCGTGCATCGCGTACAAAATACGACGATGTACTGGTTTCAAGCCATCGCGCACATCTGGAAGAGCACGCATTACGATTACGGACATCGCATAATCGATATAGGCGTTCTTCATTTCTTTATCAATCTGAACGGGATGAATATTCCCATGGGACCATTGTTGGTCTGCCACAATCTCACCTCATTTTACTAACACTGATTATAATTCATCATAATATTATAGCATTTTTTTGAGGGCTAAACGCCATATTTGATAAGTTTACAGACAATAAATCACTCAAAAAGAACTTAAATAAAAAGTTTTTTTACAAGTTTAAGGATTATATTCCCAATTCAATAATATTTTTTTATGTGTTTAAGGATTGTAATCCTTAAATACCATTACCAATATAAGTCTATTGGAACCCATATAAAAATCTCAACACAAATAAAGGACGTGCAAATCAGACTGAATTGCATATCCTTTTATGGTACGTGTGCCTTCTATATGAACTTGTTCCATTTTGGAACTAGTTTCCATTTTGTAAATAACTACTAACTCACTTAGTAACCCGCATGCTTTATCATATGATCTAAAACTTTAACAAAGTCTCGTTCCACAGCAAAGGTATCTTTACCAGTACTACCAATTCCGGTTAACATAGTTTCTTTCCAATCATTCCTTGCCATAAATCGAAAACCTATCAAATACTCAGCTTTTGTTTTATCCTCTTCCCCTTTTGGTAAATAGTAAATATCAACGCTTCTATCAGCACGAGGATGTAACAGTGCTCGATTATCTTGCGGTTTATACTCGCTATATATGAATTTCATAAAGGTTAGAATATCTTCACCCTTTACAGACTTATCTACAAAGATAATCTCGTTAGATCTAAATAGAGGTATCTTATTAGTACCTGCTACACGTGTTGCTTCAGATTTCTTTAGCTTTAAAACTTCCTCATGTGTGGCCATCCGCAGGCCATGTTGCTTAGCACGTTCCACCAAAGCAGCGTTCAGATGAATTAAATACTCTTGTGAATAGGCAAAATTAGCATTCGTGTATCTTTCACCACCTGGAACCGGCAAGGTTGGGCGTTGCACCACAGAATTCGTAGTGAAAGAAAAACCGTTGCTTTCATCATAAAAAACATACACATTCCGCTGGAACGGTTTTTCCTGTTCCACTACAGAGGACTGGAGAACAAGATTAGGATGAACAACAGCGAACTCCTTTTCCACACTAGCCTTGATATCCTCTGGCGTGGCAGGATCACCATTTTCCGTGGTCCACACAAAAGAACAACCGCTCAATAAAAAAATGTACAAATACACACAACAACTAATGATATATACCTAATCAACTGCTTCATAGATACACCTCTCCCTGACCTATTTTCCTCGCACAGCCTGTTGTATTTCCCGATCAACAAAGGTAATTATGTCTCGTTCAATCTGCTCAGAACTCTTATCTTGATAACCAACACCACTCATTAAGGTATCTCGCCAATCTTCCCGCCCTCTAATTTTGAAACTTATTAGGTACAGAGCCTTGCTCTTGTCTGTTTCACCATTTGGTAAATAGTAAAAGCTAACCTTACGGCCATACACGCTACTTACTAAGGTCTCGTCACCATTAGGTTTATATAGAGAATATATGTCTCTTAACATACCCACTACACCAGCACCATTAGATGTTTGATTAAGAAATACAAAAATCCCTTCATCAAACAAAGGCGCTGTACTATTACCCTCTGGACGCATAATCTTAGCATCCATTAGCGTCTTGCGCTCCTCATTATTAGCTACCTGAAATCTATACTTTACAGCAAGTAGTGCTACCTCACTATTCAACCGATCTAAATAAGCCTCTGCGTACCTATACTCAGCGTTCGTAACACGTTGACCACCAGGAATAGGCAACTGAGGAACCTCAACAGAAGCACGCGCAGTAAAGACAATGCCATTATTCTCATCAAGAAACGTATATTTATAGTGCTTATAAGGCTTTGTGGTAACAACCTCAGAAGCCTGCAACACAAGACGGGGATTATAAGCCCTAAAACGCTCCTCAACCATCTCCTTCACATCATTTGGCGTATACGGATCCCCATCAAACAGCGTTATCCGAGAAGAAGTACAACCACCTAATACAACACTACAAACACACACCAAAACCAACAACACAAACCCTAGCAAACAAAGGCATACACAAACACACCTCTCTCCACATAGCCCTCGCATATCAAATATTTCTATCCGAACCCAATACACGAACTTAACTATGAATAAACTTAAGCCACAGTTAATCCTCTACCTCACACCCCTTCTCCCAATTAGTGGTCCTGCCCCATGCGAGGTAAAAAGTGTATTTGTTGTTAATGGATGAAGCAACTAGTTAATAGAAAAACATAGGTATGGATGGGACGGATTCACATATAACGTTATAAAAAAGGGAGTCCCTTATTGATGAGCGACTTAGGTCACTATGGAGCAAAGAGATAAGGGACTCCCTTTTTTAACAATCTAGCATATTTGTATTCGGGCCCCATCCATACTATTTTCGGTTATTCACCATTAACAACAATCACTTAACTAGCGCATCCAACATATTCATGCGATAATTCTCTATTACATTCATAAAGGATTGATTGTGTATCGGATTGTCCGTCATCCCAAATAGGTGGCTTTTACAGTCACAGTCAGAGGATCCAAATTTAGGCACGTCCCATTCGGCAACGCCACGGACCGCATCAGCGAGAGTGCATTCCGCATCATCTAAACTAGTTCGAATCGGCAGACCTGCTATCATTTCGCAGTGACCGCGGAAGTAATCTAAATGCCAGTGCATTTTCTTTCGTTTTCGCTTATGGCGCTCAATGCGTTTCGTTAAATTCGCCTTCGCAGAGCCTACATACATATAGTAACCTGCCTTGAAATGCATCATCCCTTTAGAACCAACCTCAAGGTCTAAATCATGGTCGAGATGCATGACCATCACGTACACGCCACTATCGTGAGCCTCTGTGTCGAGAATGCTACTCGGATAGGAACATTCATGGGTTACAGTAGGCATGGTAAAAGTATCATCCCACGCTACCGCAACGGCTTTCCAGTCTAAGGAAGGTGCTACCTCTTTAAAGGTTTTAGCAAACTCTAAATCTGTATGGTAGTCTGGTAAGAACCACTGCGCTTTGTCCCATTGTACGAGGAATAGAACCCCTGTGTGGTAACCTTCGTTTTGCAATTCTTTTAAATGCAATAAATGCTTACGCCCTCGTTCTGTAATAGCATCAGGGAACATGGCTCCCGTTTTGGAGAATAACGTACAAGACTTAACCTCTAACAGGAACTCATCACCTTTATCATTGGTGAGAAGCAAGTCAAAACGTGATGATGTGCCATGTAGTTTAACCGTATACTCCCGTCTCACAACGCGCCACTCTTCCCATCCAGGGATGAGTTTATTTTCGATCAAATGCTGCGCTACATCATTACTGTAATTAGTGTCAAGCATAATCACTACGCCATCGCGCTCGATGCCAACTACGCGATATTTCGTTTTCGCATCAGGCTTATCATGAGGCACGATGTACATCGTTACACCGGTGAACAAGAGCTCCCACATGCGACCAGGATTTGGCAAATGAGCGAGCACGCTTTTCACCATTTAAATCTAAAGTCACCACAAAAACGGTTCAGGGCGACCTCTATATTTCGCTTTTAAAATTGTATCGTAAAGGACTTTCATTGGTACTCCTACATCAAGAATATTCTATGTGTCTATTATACGCTATTTTGTTACAGGATGAGAGTCCTACGGATTATACTTTGAAAGTCCTTACAAATTGCATGATGAATGCCCTAAGAAAAGTCTAAGAAGTAACACCTTACATATTTACAAAATCTGAATTAATAATTCACTACAGTTACAGGATCATTATTGCGGTATTTGCGATTACTACGTTGATAATCTCGTTCTACCAAATTCTGTAGCGCTTCGCCTAATAACGTCCAAAAAGCATCAGAATCTTCCGTTGGTATACCAAGAACAATGGAGTTTCCTTTGGAATAGGTAATACATGTAGAGGTTATGTTATCAAGAATTGGTAAATACACAATAATCACACCACATGCTGCTAGCATATCCTTAAGAGGCTCCTTCACACCAATTAAAGGTTCGCTAGAAAGATCCTTAATTTTAGGTATAAATGTTTCTAGTAACTCTGCATTATAAGGATTGACCTCTACAAAACGGGCCCTTCCTTTCGTAATTTGTACCAATGTATAAATTGCACTCTTTTTATCAGACTCCATATCCTTAATATTTTCATATACTAAGGGCATAACCATGTCATTAGCTACATTTTTTAAAGAAGCTACCTCAAAAAACTTCTGTAAATTATTGACCTGCTCAGCTGCCTTTTTTGTTTCTGGCACGATGCCTAAACGTGCGAGTTTGGCATAACCAAAAGGTTTAGCAAAGTTGATTTCTTCATCAATGGAATTTTCATACTCTACTTTTAATATCTGCTCCCTATAACTAGCTTCTAAACCATTCCAAAAACTAGCCTCTACACCAAACACCCGCTCAAGACGCATTGCCACATCTTGAGTTAGTGGCACCTCTCCATTAATAAGCTTACTAATGTGTTTTTTTCACTCATATCCATTCGTGTAGCTAATTCTTTTTTTGCGTCATATGCCTATCTTCTAAAAACCTCTTTTTATAGTCATACCTGGTGGTATAGCAATAAAAGTTTTACTCTCATATATCTTCATATGTATAGCTCCTATACTAATAATAATCAACAATCTCTCAAATCATAGTGAATGGTTGATACAATATAAATGGCCATTTATAATAATTTACCTAGTAGGTTAATTCTATTATACTCTCTTAACTATAAATGTAAACATATAATTTACCAATTAGGTAAATTACTTTATAACATCTAGTATTATAAATCATATATACTATTAATAATTAATATTAAAAAAACTTTCATTTTTTTGTAGCTTAGGTTACATTATTACGTGTTAAAAATAGTTTATACTAGGAACATCGGGTCAGTATTTAATACCCGTACTGATCGTTACGCCGGGTTTTGATGAGGCATCGCCTAGTTGATCTCATCACGCTGTTCGTATACGTGCGAAGCTTTCACAAAACCCAATGGCGTATATATTTTACAAACAAAGAATCATATAGATTAACTAAGTAGTTTTAGCCACAATTCTCTGCAGAGAGGGCTCGAGAAAAGGATTTAATATGGCACAAATTGCAGCAAATTTACAACGCATTAAAAAAACGGTCAACGCCGTTATGCAATTACACCTCGCATTCCTGGAGGTTTCATTCAACCTGAACAATTACAAAAATATATCGACGTAGCCAATGAGTTCGGCGCCGTTCTAAAATTGACTGCCAGCCAACGCATTATGATTACAAATTTGAAAGCAGAAGACGTAGATAAAGCTTGGGAGATGCTCGGCATGGAGCCAGCGTACACTGTATCTAACCGCGTGCGCAGCGTAAAAATCTGCCCTGGTACTACATTCTGTAAACGTGCTAAACAAGATAGCGTACATCTTGGCATGCAAATCGAGCGCAAATATTTGTCTCAAGAAATGCCAAACAAAAATGAAAAATCGGCGTGTCCGGTTGTCTTAATTCTTGTACTGAAAGTCGCCTGAAAGATGTAGGTATTATCGGTACTGTAGAGGGCTGGAATGTATACGCTGGCGGTAGCGGCGGTGCACACCCTCGCATTGGCGACCTCATCGCTGAAGTAACAACTGAAAAAGAAGCTCTTGCATTGGTAGATCGTATCATTGCATACTATAAAGAAAATGCTCAAATTGAACGCATGGGCGAATTCATTGATCGCATTGGTTTAGAGGCTTTCAAAGCAGCTGTATTGGGCGACCTTGAAGGTGCTCCAGCTGAAAGCAAATCCGAAGAACCAGCTGTGTTCTTGCCTGGTCAAGGTAACGATCCTGAAGTCGAAGCACCTCGCCTCGAAGTAGGTTCTCCTATTACTCCAGACACAATCATTCGCGACATCGTGGAAACATATCCAAATGTTGTGCCTGTATTGCAAAAGCATCGGCATGGGTTGCTTTAGGCTGCCCTTCTGCCACAGCTGAGCCATTATGGCAAGCCGCAGAAATTCACGGTTTTAATGTATACGATTTAGTAGAGAAGTTAGAAACAGCACGAAAAGGAGCTTAATATGTCCGCATTCTTAGGTCACATCCATTACTGGTTATATCGTAAAAATTCAATTGCTCGTAGAGCGTGAAAAACTTGATTTTAGAAAAAAACAACTAAAGTTGTTGATGATTTAGCCGAGGAATTACACTCTATCTCCGTAGATACATACGGCGAACCAATCAATCCAAGCATTCCTCTGGAAAAACATCATCGATCACGGCAATATCCACGGCTGGTTGGCTAACCAAATCAACATTGCATCCGTTCGCGAAGCAGCTTTCATCAGAGATTTGCTCGACACTAACTCCGGCGATGAAGCGGTGAACGTAGTAACAGCTATTCTCGATGCATTTGCTGTACAAGGCCAAGCATGTGGCGTTGTGGCGCAAGACAGCCTTGAAGAACACACAGCACCAGCGATTTACAATGCGTTGCAAAAACTTCTACGTAAATGGCATGCCTTGCGATGGCGGTGACCAAGTGGTTTCTGAAAGCCCAGATGAGTTCACATGGGTGGGTGACCACAGATTACAAGCAGGCTACTGGCGCACAGCGGGCGTTGACCCTAAATTCATGGCTGTAGCTTACCAAACATGGTTCGAAGCATTTTGTGAAAGCTATTGATCCAGCCTTTGAACTTGTAACGACTGAAGAAAAACGGCACACGTTTATATACAATCAAGAAAAAAATAATTAATAAATATAGAGTATTTCCTTTGCTTAGGAAATATAAACGAACGAAAAACGAACAAAAAAAGCGAACGTAAAATTTTACGTTCGCTTTTTTTATCTTGTTATTTATATTCTACAATTACTTAACAGTATATGTAGTACCACGTCCTATACCTTGTTTTTCTTAAAAAAACCTGATTTCACTAATTTATTAACAATTTGTAATATCTTCGTTTTTTTCCAAACCCTGTATACTCTACTAATTTTTCCTGAAGGCAAAGCCTTAAATTGTAGAATATCATATATTTTTCTTTTCATCAGCTGTTAATTTATCTAAATTTTGTTCAATGACAGGTAAAATGATTCTTATCGATTTTTTTCCGAATATACTATATCATAAAACGGGCGCAAAAAAACGAACGTAAATATTTTCGTTCGTTTTTGCATCCATTTTAAATCTATATTTAATATATTTTTTTCAAAACTGTAGCTATAGGCACAGCATTGATAAGCAATATCATTTATAATGTAAGCATAAGGTAATTACATAAGTTCATTTAATTAAGTGATAGCGTCAGCTTTCAAAACATAAAAGCTAGAATTAGGAGGTCTATTATGGCAGGCACAGTTAATCAAGAATTAGGTTTATTATTCCAAGGTCCTAACTATGTAATCGTAAAAAAAGGCGGCAAAGCTGGTGAACAAGTTGAAAAACACAACCACCCAGAAGCAAACGTAATTTTTACAGTAGTAAAAGGTAAAGTACAAGTATTCCTTAACGAAACTGAAGAACATGTACTTGTACCAGGCCAAGTATTAGAATTCAACGGCGACAACTACATCCAAGCAACACTTGTTGAAGACAGCGAATTCGTAGTAAACCTTATCCACAAACCTGAATAACATACTAAAGGACAGTTGAGCTAATCAACTGTCCTTTTTATAGGCTTATAGGACAAAAAGTGTGTGTGAAAACCCTTATAACACTAGATATTTACTAGTGTTATAAGGGTTTAATCTTTTTCTGGAGAAGTTTGAGGGTGGACAAAAAGTGTGGGTGAAAACATCAATTACCCCTTGTAATTACTGACTAAAATGAGGTTATATCTTCCTATATATAAACAAATATGGAGGAAGAGTTTATGCGACAAATAAAATGTCCTGATTGTAATGAAACATGTATTAAACACGGTGTTTTAAAATCTGGCTCTCAGCGTTGGTTTTGCAAACATTGTAAGGTGGCATTTACCGTTAAAATTAATAATTTAAGTAAAGAGTTAAGCCTATTCTTGAATTGGTTATTCAACACCAATATTCAAGCTGATATGCCTGGTAAAGGTCGTACATTCAGGCGTAAAACCGCTAAATTTTGGTCCATATGGCCATTGCCACCAAAAGTGGAAGAAGTACATGATGTGGTATATCTTGATGGAATTTACTTAGCTAGGAATTTATGTGTGTTGATTTGTTGCAATGATACTCATGTTCTAGGATGGTATGTCTGTCGTTATGAGCATGCTAGAGCTTGGCAGTGTTTAATGGAACGGATTGCCGAACCTAAAGTCGTTGTGTCTGATGGTGCTAATGGTTTGCCTAAAGCATTACGTAAAGTTTGGCCTCATAGCAGTCACCAAAGATGCCTGTTTCACATTTTTTGTCAGGTTAGACGATATACGACAAGTAGACCTAAAACGTTAGCTGGGAAGGACCTTTATAGTCTTACCAAAGCTTTATTTAATGTGAAAACAATGGATCAAGCCTTTATATGGATTAATGAGCTTTCAGCGTGGCGAATGACATATTCTGATTTTTTTACGAGAAATGACGATTGATGAATTCGAAACAAACGCTCTACACATGAGCGTTTGCTTAAGACTGAATCATCATTATGGCGTCTGATTAGGCAACAAACTTTATTTACTTTTTTGGAATGTTTTGATATTACAATACCTACAACAAATAATCGTATTGAAGGTGGAGTAAATGCTCAACTAAGAAGTATGTTACGGGCTCATAGGGGTCTTTCACTTGAAAGAAGACTAAAAAGCGGTCTATTGGTGGTGCTATATGCACTCACCAAGACCGCTTTCTATTTCAGATATATTAAATTATATGCCTACAGATGAATCGATTGCTGCTATCTACAAACGGTTATCTGATTATTGCCAAATAGATCGTTCAATCCCTCAATGGGGTGATGCTCCTGTTTGGAATGAGCTACATATGTCTACAGATTTTCCAACTTATTGGGATTAGTCACACACACTTTTTTTGTCCTATAACCCTTTTTTTATATGTACTAACTTATCTATGTACTATCTAATCTGTGTACTATTTAATCTATATACTATCTGATCTATGCACTATCTAATCTATGTATTATCTAATCGGTATCTTTCAACTAAAAGAACACATGATAAGCCCTATCAAATGCATAATGTGCCGCTGTATAAAAACGGGTCACCGTACTCAAAAGGCACCTTCATGCTTTTACATTAACATTCATAGCCTTAAGATCTGTTTCTAAGTTACCATCAAAAATCATAATACTTAGTCGCTCGAGCAATCCCTTTTTATACCAGATTCTTGTTCTTTATGTTTAACGATAATTGGTTTAGCCTGCTCACGAGAATAGTCTTTTTAGGTTTTCCTTTTTTTACAATGGAACTAACAGAATACTCATAATCATAGTCTGCCGTAACAACCCATTCAATAGTATGTTTCTTTTTTTATACTCTACAAGATACATATTAAATTGCAAGGTATAGTTTGGAGGATTATGCTCCACACTTCGTACAGAATTTAAATCAATAAACATCGCTGACTCGTCAGTTGATGAGGCACATTTAAAAATGCTCAGCATGTTGTAGTGCATATAAAGATAAAACATTTGATGTCTCAGCACCTGTAGACACCGCTTCTGATGATCCAAAAGAATTTTTTTACTAAATTTTTTTAACATATTCTCTCTCTAACATACTCTATTCTTAATAATAATACATTATATAAACGATTAGGATATAAATGATTAGGGTACTAAAAACAATACCGTATCATTTAAAAAGGAGTTATAGATTGTAAAATCACTTACATCAAAGCGTTTTTGTATGGCCTGGCGCAGGAACGCAGTCTGGGTGTGGGTATCCTATAGGGAATATCGCTACAGGAATGATATGATCTGGCAAAGCATAAGCGTCTCGTACTTTAGCTGGATCAAAATGAGCAATCCAAGTTGTTCCTAGACCTATATCCGCCACGGTAAACATGAGGTGAGAACCTACAATACTAGCGTCTACAACACCCATATCCGCATCATCGTACTCTCGTTTCCAGCTCACTGTATTATCGTAACAAACAATAATAGCCAATGGAGCATTAAAATGACCATTTGTGCAGTCTTTAAGTTTATTAAGACTATCTGCTGTATTTAATACAAGTAGTCGTTGCGGCTGATAATTATGAGCTGTAGGAGCCAATCTTGCTGTCTCTAATATGATATCTACCTTCTCCTGCTCTACAGGTTTCGTATCAAATTTTCGAACCGAATATCGTTCTGTGGCTAATGCTTTAAAATCTTTCATTAGATCTCACTCCTTAATTGAAATAAGCTAATCCATTTTAAAGAAAAATCCCTATATAATGTTATCTCTATACAGACTACTTCTGTTAATATATTTCTCTATCTTACTATAAAAGTCCTTTAAATCAAAAAAAGCCCCTTATCTAAAAACTAGACAAGGGGCCATATCATATTATTTTTTTAAAGCCAGTATTATTTTTTTAAGACGGCTAATTACTTCGTTAGTAATGTTCTCGATTTTTGCTGTTAGCGTCAGCCGCACGGATTGTGTACGGATCATCCAATACTACGTCCATTTGTTTTTTTCAACGCGAATAGATTCAACAGCGTTGTGAATTGCTTGCATCATAGGTTGAGCAATTTTGTTGATTTCTTCGTTTTTCTTTTTTTGAAGCAATGGAGCTACAGTTTTGTTGAATTCAGCTTCTGCTTGTGCAGAGTCTTGAATTTTTTTCAATTTCTTGTACTTTTTTTCTCAATTTGTGGACGGTATTGAGCGTCTACTTGTTGCATTTTCATATCTAATGCACCATAGCCAGGGTAGCTATTTACTACTTGGCTCATATTTACTAAGCCAATGTTAGCAGCACTTGCTACTGCAGCAGTAGCAGAGATAGCACCAACGATAGCTAAGGTAGTCAATTTTTTAGATAATTTCATCTGAAATCCTCCTCGATTAAAAGTGTCACTATACAATCCAATAGTGTACTATTTTTACTATATCAAATCTCGCTAACTTTCACAAGACTCTGTTACATAGCATAATAAAGCCCTATGAAATGCTTATGAATGTCTATAGAAATTAAAACAATACCCACAGGTATGCTCTGAAGCCCTTAGGGCAGTCATGACGGACATATTCAGAACACACATGTGGGTATTGAGGCTTTCACCAATTATTTATAATTCAGTAACGAATTATTGTTCATCGTTAATATAGATGTATTTATCGGATTTCAATTTGGACACGAGGTCAGGTACCAAACCGATGAGACGATCAAAGCTGCTGCTGTAAGGGTTGCCCTTAATGTTGAACAACTCAATGCGGTCCCCTTTGATAACAAGGATAGCGCTTGGTTCCATTTTGGCACCGCCGCCACCGCCGCCACATTCGTGGTTTTTGTTCGCCGTGTTGTGGTTTGTACCAGTACCGAAACCAAATGTTACGTCAACGAATGGAACGAGCGTAGTATCGCCGATTTGTACAGCTTCGCCTACTACCGTTTCCACTTTGATCATATTTCTGAATTTCTCGAATAGGACTTCCAAATTCTCTTTTACATTACTGTTTTCCATCACAGTACCTCCGCTTTTTGTGAAAGTATCATTGCTGTACGTTCAATACTTAGGTTTTCATACTATGTATTTACTTCTATATGACATATACATTATTTGTAGACCTTATATATTGTCTTAATACAGCTCATTTACTTAGTTTGACTTAATATATCCTTATGCTGTTTGGCCTTGTGCGGCTTTCAGCTTTTCTAACTGTTTTGCTTCTTTCCGTTTAATCCAGAAGACGCGAGCGCTTTCACCCAATAGGGAACGCATTGGTTTAGATACCAAGAATCTAGTACCATGCCAAGCTAATACAGCGAGAATTATGCGCCCTTTGATGTGACCGCTACCTTCGCCGGCCCAGTTCACATAATCTAGTTCAATATTCTCAGCTTGTTCAGGCCAAATGCTGTACAACATAGATGCAATAATCCCCATGCGATATGGGTCACCGATACCAAATCGACCTTCTATGGCCACATCCCGTGGTTTAGAGTGGTCATAACATCGTTTTGACACAAGGAATAGCTGACGCCACAATTCTGTATTTCGTACATGTTTCATGAACCAGAATGTAGGAATTTCAGACTTGAATGATGCTACCGGATCGTTTTGGATCTGGCTTTTGCAAAAACGACTTTTTCACAGTTGTTTTGATATCATTCACCTTCGTAAATACCTTTTCCTTGATGGAACCGTCACTGTTGAAAGTAACGCGACTTACCACTTCGTCATCGTCTTGAATATGGGCCGTTGGGATCTTGCTGAATGGAGTCATATCGATCAGCACGAGCCTGTGCATCCATATCTTTAGAACCTGGTGCAGGACGTTCAACGCGCTCATTTGGATTTTGGGAGCTACCCGCCCCTGGTGATTCTTCGTCACCAAAGGTTGTAGTAGAACCTTGAGAGCTCTTCAAATCTTCAAAACTAGTGCCATTAGAGCTTGCAGAAGGACCTTGTCCGCCCCCTTGCATCGCCTTAGCAAAAGCCTCTGCTTGTGACATATCATCATCGTCCATTACTTTTTTTGGTATTCTTCGTCAACGCGATTTTTCAAGCCATTCTTCATAGTCTTTCACAGGACCTATCTTGAGCATGCCCAAAACGTATAATTCCTTAAAAAATGGTTTGCCCTGTAAGTATGCTAAATGAAGTGAAAATACACGCCATAGCCATTTAACGCGCACCTCGCCACGATAAGGCGTGCGACCGTCAACTTCGATGCTATATGTGATTGGTGTCAGTAGGATAATCAAGATGAGTGCTGCAATGATGGCCACGATAACGAGGGCCACAATAGCCACTGTACTCAACCACATCACCTCCTTAGGTGTTCCTATGATTAGTTTTCAATACCTTTTCGAGCCATTACGCCTTGAAGGTAGTAATGTTTAACCTCTTTCATTTCCGTTACAAGGTCTGCCTCATCGATCAATTCTTGAGGAGCCCCACGGCCCGTAAATACGAGTTCCGTTTCTGGATGACGAGCATCGAGCAACGCCTTTGTTTTATCCCAAGAAATGAGTTCAAAGAAGAGTGCCATGTTGTACTCATCAAGAACGACGAGATCATAATCACCACTACCGATGGCAGCTAGAGCACGTTCGTAGCCTTTTTCAATGAGTGCTACATAATCCTTAGGGGGATTGCCAGATTCAAAGACAACGACTTCATCGCCCCATTTAGCGAGTTCGTCCTTGCTCTTCATCCCTTCTTTTATAATAAAGAATGGCTTGCCCACAGTTTCTAACGTTAAATTAGTTAAGGTAGGTAAAAATAGTATGTTCACTATATACTTTAGATTTCATAAATTGCAAAAAGAGGACTTTTCTTGCCAGCGCCGATGGCACGGATTGCTAGACCGATAGCAGCGGTCGTTTTTGCCCTTGCCTTCGCCGGTATAAACTTGTACATAGGCCTTCATAGATATACCTCCGTTCATATACTTTTATTTTACAATATATATATGCAAAAAGAAAGAAAAAGAACTTGCTATAGTGCATTTGCACATATAACAAGTTCTTTTATATGAAGTCTATTAGATTATTTACTCAACAATTAGAAAATTACATCATCGTCGAGTCCTAAATAATGTAACGATTAGTTACTAATTGGCAAGAAGATCATAGGGTCTACAGGGGCACCATTTAAGCGTACCTCGTAGTGAACGTGAGCTCCCGTACTTTTACCAGTACTACCCATCAAGGCAATAGTCTGACCTTGTTTTACACTCATCCCTACCGTCACAAGTACAGCACTGTTGTGGCCATAACGAGTTACGAAGCCATTGCCGTGATCGATTTCAACGAGGTTACCATAACCACCGTCAGTATAACCAGCGAACGTAACTACACCAGCTGCGGTCGCCACGATTTGTGAACCATAGTCATCCGCAATGTCGATACCTTCATGGAACGCCCCAATAGCACCTGTCACAGGGTCTACACGGCTACCAAATGGAGATGTAATAACGCCCTTGCTCGGCCAGATGCTTGGTGTCGTACTGTTCACAGCACCACCAGAACCAGCGGAGAAGTTGATGGATTGCAATGCCATCAAGTCTTGTGCACCACCATCGCGAAGGATGTTGCGCATCGTATAGAAGCTAACGAGCAATTTTTGCGCGTCTTTGTCCATTTTAGACAAGCGAGCTGATAATTGTGCCGCTGTTAGCGTCTTTACTTCGCTATCATCAGCGGCTACCGCCTTTGGGTCGCTACCATCCCCGCCACCTTGAGCCGGTGTGCCAGATTCAGCGCCTTTTAGCATTTGCTTATTCTCTTCGCTAATTTGATTTAAGTTTTGGATTTTCTTATCTAGAACCTCTGTTTTTTGTTGTAACAATTTCAGTTGTTCTGATTGCAATTGCGTTTGTTGCCGTAATTGCACCACCTCGGCTTGTCGCACGATGCCCCAAATGCCGAGTACCACTGCCGCGATGATTAGGATAGAGCCAACAATAGCTGCTATCTTCGCCTGCTTTGTGGTTAACGTCAATATGCAGTTGTCACCATTTCTTTCAACTTTATTTGAAATGAATGCCGGTAAATTCAATATAACCCTTCCTTATTTTGAAACGATGGCGCTCGTCAACGCTTCCTCATTGGTACGTTCGCCCAACGCTTCATTCAAACTTTCTAATTCTTCTTGTGAAAGACTAACAAGACTTTTACCTTTCACAATTGGTTTACTAAAAATACGAGATTCGCTACGACCGTAAATACTGGAAATGCAGATGCCGTTATTGTTACCATCGAGCAAGGTAAGTGCAAAGGACAGATCATTACCGATATTTTCAAAGGCGTTATATTTAATAAAGCCAATTTTTTGTATCGTATTGCTCTGCGTATTGCGGATAGCCGCTTGCTCAGTCAACAAGGACTCAAGGCCCTTCGCAGCATCGCGAATTTCGCTAACCTCTACAGATAATTTACGCTCTAAGCTCGCACCATTGTCCCCTTGCATAAAGAAATCGTATTTCTTTTTCAAGCTGCCTAGACGAATGTGTAAGATTACACAATACACCAATACAGCGATAACAAGAACAATAGTGGCCATACCAATCCACGGTTGAATCGATTCGAACATGTATATTCCTTCCTATACAATCATCAAACTCCAACACTTAATTATACCATTCTAATTGTGAAAGTTAAATGACTGCATGCAATTTAATTTAATATGCGTAATGATAGATTAATTATATCTACCCTTTTATTTCGTCAATAAATGGGCTTATTGCCCGTTCTAGTATACCATGTAGAGCCGCTATGAGTACACCGTAATTTACGATTGGCGTACCTTGTACAACGGCACATTCAATACGTCGTAATACTTCACGGCGTGTGAGCATACAAGCGCCACAGTGGATGATCAAATCATATTGTGATACGTCTTTAGGGAAAGCTCCCCCACTGGTGAATTCCAGCTGTAAATCCGTATGACCTTGCTTCTTAAGGAGATTAGGAATTTTTACAGTCCCAATATCATCACATTGACGACGATGTGTACAACCTTCGCTAATAAGAACCTTAGAACCTGGTTTCAAATTCTTAATGGCATTAACACCAGCTACTAAGTCCTGTAATTTTTCCTTTAAAGCGAGCCATCAAAAATAGAAAAAAAGAGGTCAACGGAATTGTATGCGGTGTCAATTCATCGACACGATCAAAGGCTTGAGAATCACAGATAACCATTTTAGGTGGATGTGTAAGAGAGTTAATCATAGACGGTAACTCTTCTGTTTGACACACCAAGGCTAAGCCTTTGTAATCTAAGATTTCACGAATCGTTTGTACTTGTGGCAAAAATAAGGCGACCCTTTGGCGCTGCACTATCAATAGGACACACAAGAATGATAGCATCCCCCTCTTCCACAAGGCCTTGTAACAGTGTTTGCTCCCCTTCTACATCAAGCGGCGTTAAACCGCCAAGTAAATCTAACAATTCAATCCGTTTTTCATGAGAAGTAAAATCAGCTGAACCAATTACGGTAGCAAGATCACTTAATCCCTTATGAGATTTAATATAAGCAGATGTCTTTAATTCAAGTTTTTCTTCATTTGCTAAATTTAATTCAACTTTTTCTTTATTTTCTGCATTGATTTCGTTTATATCGTTTATTTCGTTTATTTCGTTTATAAATAACGCAATAGGAACATTATTCTGTTTTAAAAGCCCTAACCAATGCATGTCATCAGCGGTTGGTTCTTCATCGGTACGAAGCACATAGACGGCAAGGTTAATCTTTTTTACAACCTCTTCTGTCTTTTCCAAGCGCAATGCACCAAGTTCAGTTGTATCATCAATACCTGCTGTGTCAGTAATAACTACAGGACCTAGGGGCAAGATTTCCATAGACTTGCTCACAGGATCTGTCGTCGTGCCTGCCACATCAGATACTAAAGACACAGGCTGATCAGTTAACATATTAATCAATGTAGACTTACCAGCGTTACAACGGCCAAAAAAGCCTATATGAACGCGATTTGCTTTAGGTGTTTGTTCCATAGTCTATCCTTGTAACTTAACGTATATATCTTACAAAAACCTTCTAGTAGTACTGAAATTGTTTTCTTTTACTAGAATTATTTTCTTGTGCTAGAATTGTTTTCTTTTGCTAGAATCATGTTCTTTTACTAAACCCTTAAATACAGTAAAAGCGCAGCCCGTAGACTACGCTTTTACCGTGGATTGTAAATTGTATTTACATTATACAGAAATATTATCAACTTGTCATTACTAATTTCACATAGGCTAATGCTAATTTTAGTATGTAAAGTATATTATACGCGGAACTCCATTACTTCTGTATCTTCAGTTTGGTCTTGACCATCCATGTATGCGATCAGTCTTTCCAATTCGGCTTCAGAGGAGAAAGCAATTTCAATCTTGCCTTGTACCTTTTTACCAGCACGGAACTTGATATTTACAGGAGATCCTAAGCTTAATTTTAAACGATCCATCAATGCACGTACTTCTGCCGTATTTTGTGGTTTACTTGTTTTAGTCTTAGGGGATTTATTTTGCATAGACTTGACAAGAGCCTCTGCTTGACGAGCACTTAATTCACCCTCTTTAATGCGTTCAGCTGCTTCAATTTGCTGAGCAGCGCTACGAAGTGCCAACAACGGACGAGCCTGACCTACTGTTAAGTCTCCTTCTATAAGATCTTTTTGTACAGAGTCACAAAGTTTTAAAAGGCGAACCATATTGGCAATATAAGAACGACTGCGGCCAAGGCGAGCAGAAATCATTTCTTGCGTTTGTTTATACGTATCCATTAAACCTTGGTACGCCAATGCTTCTTCAATTGGATCTAGTCCTTCACGTTGCAAGTTTTCAACGAGGGCTACTTCAGTCATCTCTTCTGTATTATATTTCTTCACGATAACTGGAACTGTTTCTAAACCAGCAATAATAGCCGCGCGGTAACGACGTTCACCAGCTACGATTTGGTATTTATTCTTTTGTTTACGTACTACGATCGGTTGGAAAATACCAAGATTTATAATAGATTCAGCTAATGTAGCTAAACTATCTTCATCAAAACTTTTACGAGGTTGATCTGCATTCGGAACTAATTCAGAAATCGGTAATTCATGTATTTCCTTTTCAGGTAAAACAGACTCTACAGAGTCAACTTTCATCAAATTACCAAGGCCCTTACCCAATCCGGACACTTTGCTTTTTTTACTTTTAACTTCTCTAGGCATATAACTAACCTCTCTCACCTTACATATAGCATTTATTAAGACTTAGATGCTTTAATAACTTCTTTGGCTAATTTAGTATATACATCCGCACCTTTAGATTTTGGATCATATACGATAATCGGCTCCCCATAACTTGGCGCTTCACTAAGTCGTACATTACGAGGAATAATTGTTTTATATACTTTACTACCAAAGAACTTTTTAACTTCATCAGCTACTTGAATAGATAAATTTGTACGACCATCAAACATAGTCAACAACACACCTTCAATTTCAAGATCTTTATTAGAAGTTTGTTGTACGATAGTTATAGTCTTAACCAGCTGACTTACCCCTTCTAGTGCATAGAATTCACTTTGAATTGGAATCAATACACTATCTGCTGCTGTAAAAGCATTTAATGTTAGTAAACCAAGGGATGGCGGACAATCGATGATAATAAAATCATATTCATCACGCACTGGTGCCAAAGCTTTTTCAACATTGTTTCACGTGAAACAACGGAAACCAACTCTACTTCTGCACCAGCTAATTGAATCGTTGCAGGCGCCACAAATAGCTTTTTAAGCATTGTAGGCTGAACAATATCAGCAATAGGTTCACCATCTATTAGAACATCGTGTACACAGAGTTCTAAATCATCCTTTTCAATGCCTAAACCAGAGCTTGCATTACCTTGCGGATCCAAATCAACAAGTAATACTTTCTTGCCAGCATCAGCTAAACAAGCACTCAAATTTACTGATGTTGTAGTCTTACCAACACCGCCTTTTTGATTAGTAATAGCTATAACTTTGCCCACTTAATTCACCTCGCATATTCGTTCAAAAATATTTCTTTTTCATTATAACATAAAAACAACTGTAATTATGGTAATTACAAATCAAATTCTTAAAAAAATTAATCTATTTATATATGTAATTACATTTTAAAACTTAATTTTTGATCAGAATCAGTTAGCTTATATGTGAATAACTAACTTAATAATCTATTTTCATTTACAATTACAATTGTTTCACGTGAAACAATAATTCTTTCTATTAATAAAATCAGAATATTATTTTTTTACAAAAATGTTTCACGTGAAATATTTAATAAACTAAAAAAATAGAAATTATAATAGAAATAATACTAGTAAACATAACTCTAGAAATCATAGGAGAAACAGTTGTGGAAATTATACTAACAGCAAAAAAATAGTAGAAACAAAAAAATTTTTAAAAAAATCACAAAAAAATATTAGGTTAAAAAAATATGATTTTTAATATAAATGTATACGCAACAACAAAAACTTGACTAAAATTTTTTTATTGATACTTAGATCGCATTACTAACTCAACACACGATAATATTATAAGCAAGATTTTTTTATATAAAAAGTATAAGAGTATAGGTGTGTGAGCATAAAACTATAAAAATATAAAAAAATATAAATGTATAAGTGTGTAGGCGTGTAGGTGTATAAGTAATGCAACTCTAACTATGTTTATAGTGAAACTGTAATAGTTTTTAAAGCTTAATTATGTATTAATAATATGTATTAAAAAAATATCTATTACTATATGTAGTGTATATATGCTAATAACTTTTTATTATAAAACTACATATAGATATAGCTTAAAAGCTATATCTATATGCTACTAAATTATATGAGAATACAGGCCCTATAAGCTTTTGACAGGCTTTCATCATATCTATATACTATTAACTAGGTAGTAATTAGATTGATAAATTTTTAATATAGTTAAATTGATTATATTATATGATCTAAAAAAATACAAATAATAGTAGCACACACGCTCTACGGATACGCAGAGCTTTTTTTATTTTGAAGAGGAGGCGTTTCCATGCCCATTTATAACGGAATGCTTCCTGCCATCGATAAAGCAGAAGTAAAACGATACGCAGGACTTCGTCACGCTGAGGATTTCCCACAAAATTACGTTGACGAAGCATGTAAGGAAATCCAGTTATTAGCTACACCTAAAGGTGTATACCAAGAATACGATTATGATCCGAAAACTAAAAACAATTTTTGAGTAATCCACCACTTAAAAATTGAAGGTTCTATCATTGAAAAAAACACTTGGAAAAAAATCTACAAAAGTATATGTACTAGGCGTAACAGTAGGCGAAGATGTAGAAATTCGTAGTGAACAATTGTTTAAACAAGGCAATTATACAGTAGGCTTATTACTTGACGCAGCTGCAACTACAGCAGTAGAACAGGTAGCAGATCAAGTAAACGAAGTAATCAACACAATCGCTAAGAAACAAGGTTATAAACCAACATGGCGCTTTAGCCCTGGTTATGGCAACTGGCCATTAGAGATTCAACCTGAATTAGCTAATATTATTAAAACAGAGCTAATCGGCTTACAAGTTACGGAGAACTATTTATTGTTCCCACGTAAATCTGTAACGGCGATTATCGGTTTAATGCCAGCAAATGAAGACCTTAAAACAAAACGAGGCTGTACTTCTTGTTCACAACAAGACTGCGCATCTCGTAAATTACCTGAAAAAAAGCAACTACTAACGACCAAAACAAGGCAGAGGAAGATAGTAGTAAGACTACTGCTGATGTATCAGGTATCGCTATGAAAGGCCAACCAACAGAATAATGTTTCACGTGAAACAGTTATAATTTTAGGATGTTAAAGGAAGATGTTTATGTATATTTTTGATGGTGCTATGGGCACAATGCTGCAAGCAGCAGGCTTAGAAGAGGGCTATTGTCCAGAGCTATTTAATGTAGAGAGACCAGAAGTTGTAAAGAATATTCACGCACAATACTTACAACATGGTAGTGATATAATTACTACCAACACCTTCGGTGCATGTGGTCTAAAATTAGAAGATTACGATTTACAAGATCGAGTAAGAGAAATTAATATTGCAGCCGTAAAGGTAGCAAAAGAAGCTATTGCAGAGGTTAAACCATCTGCTCGTGTAGCTGGTTCTATGGGTCCTACAGGTCGTTTCTTACAACCACTAGGCAACATGAGCTTTGACTCTATTTATGACACATACCGCGAGCAAGCAGATGCATTAATCGAAGGCGGTGCTGATTTCATTATCATCGAAACTATTATCGACGTACAAGAAAATGCGTGCCGCATTATTGGCATCTCTTGACGCGCGTGAAGCAGCAGGGAAGACAAAAAGAAGATGTACAAATCATCTGTCAGTTTTCTTTCAGTGAAGACGGCCGTACTATTACAGGTACACCGCCTGCAGTAGCAACTGCTATCGTGGAAGCTATTGGTGCTGATATCATCGGTATTAACTGTTCTCTTGGACCTGAACAAATTACACCTCTTATCGAAGAGATTGCTAGCGTTACTAATTTGCCAATCAGTTGCCAACCAAATGCAGGTATGCCTCAACTGATTAATAAACAAACTGTATTCCCACTCACAGCAGAAGAGATGGGCCCATTGATGCTTCCAATCGTTGATGCAGGGGCTAGCTATGTAGGCGGCTGCTGCGGTACAACACCAGCTCATATCCAATCTATTTCCGACGCTGTAAAAGCACATACCCCTAAGGAGCGTGCTCATGTCGAACCTAAAACAATCATTACAAGCCGTACTAGATTGTTAGAATTAGGTCATAATACAAAACCACTTATCATTGGTGAACGTATTAACCCAACAGGTCGTAAAGTTTTAGCCCAAGAATTACGTGATGGTTCTTTCATCCGTGTAAAACGCGATGCGTTAGACCAAGTAGAAGCAGGTGCAGACATCCTCGACGTAAACATGGGTGTAGCTGGCATGGACCAAACGCCATTGATGGAGCGTGCTATCTTTGAATTATCCATGCTCGTTGAAACTCCATTATCCATCGATACATTGGATCCATCAGCCATGGAAGTAGCTCTTAAAAACTACCCAGGCCGCGCCCTAATCAACTCCGTAAATGGGGAGGAGGAGTCTATCACTCACGTTATGCCTTTGGCTAAACGTTATGGTGCCGCATTACTTTGCTTGCCAATATCTAGTGGTGATCTTCCTGAAAAAGCAGAGGACCGCGTTGCTTTAGCTGAAAGCATCGTAAATCGCGCTTACGGCTATGGTCTTCAACCACATGACTTATTACTTGATCCATTGGTATTAACACTTGCCAGCGGTGAAGATAGTGCACGTCAAACATTGCGTACATTACAGTTATATAAAGAGAAATTTGGCTTCCCAACAGTAATGGGCTTGTCCAATATTTCCTTCGGTATGCCTCAACGTCCATATTTAAACGGTCAATTCTTAACAATGGCTCTTGCTTGTGGCTTAACAACACCGATTATGAATCCATTAAATTATCCAGCTAAAAAAGCTTTTGTATCTAGTACAACGCTATTAGGTTGGGACCCAGGTTCTGCTCAATTCATCAAAGAATATGGCTATGAAGACGAATCAAGCGCACCAGGGAACTCCGCTCCGAAAGGTCCAGAGAAAAAATCCTTCGACAGCAATGATCCATTAGCAAATATCCGCGCTTGTGTAGAACAAGGGGAGAAGGAAGCCATCGTCGAGCTTGTTAAAAAAGCCTTAGCAGACGGCATGGACCCATTAGATATTACGAAAAAGGCTTATCTGAAGCGATGAACGTAGTAGGGGACAAATTTGGTTCTGGTAAATTATTCTTGCCACAAGTAATGCTTGCTGCTGAAACAATGCAAGCTGCTTTCAATACGATTAAAGAAATTATTCCTGCTAGTGAAAGTTTAGATAAAGGTACAGTCGTTGTAGCTACCGTTAAAGGGGACATCCACGATTTAGGTAAAAATATCGTAGCAGCCTTGCTTGAAAACAATGGTTACAAAATCGTCGACCTCGGTAAAGACGTTGATCCAGAAGTTATCGTTCAAGCTATTAAAGACAACAAGGCGGCTCTCGTTGGTATCTGTTCCTTGATGACTACAACAATGCCTCAAATCGACAATACTGTCGCTGCAATCCGTGCAGCAGGCCTCAAAACTAAGATCATGGTAGGCGGCGCCGTAGTATCCCAAGACTACGCAGACCAAGCGGGCGCAGATATCTATGCTAAGGACGGTATCGCAGCCGTTAACCACGCTAACGATTTCTTTGAAACTTTAGAGAAATAATTTTTTTAATAAAGAGGTACATGATGACATTAAGAGAGAAACATCAACAAGGAAAGTTCACTATTACAGTTGAATTAGACCCACCAAAAAAGTAGTTCTGCAGAAAAGGTTTTTTTGAACAAGCGGCTCGTTTGAAAGGGAAGGTTGATGCTATCAACATCGCTGACAGCCCTATGTCCAAAATGCGCATGAGCCCAATTTCTCTTTCTTATTTGTTGCAACACAACAAAGAGATCGAAACAATTTTCCACCTTACTTGCCGCGATCGTAATATCATCGGTTTGCAATCTGAATTGCTTGGCGCTGCAGCATTGGGCGTGCACAACATTTTAACCCTTACTGGTGACAAACCAGATAATGGGGACCATCCATTTGCACAATCCGTATTCGAAGTAGATTGCATGGGCTTGCTCAACATCGCTAAGACATTGAATGCAGGTAAAGACCTTGCAGGCAACGACTTAGATGCACCTACAAGCTTCTACATTGGTGCTACTGGTAATCCTGGTGCTCCAGATTTAGAAATTGAACGCCAAAAATTGGCTGCCAAAATCCAAAATGGCGCGCACTTTGTTCAAACACAACCGATTTACGATTTAGAACAAGCAAAACGTTACATCGATACAATGTCTGAATTCGATATACCTATTATGCTTGGCTTGATTCCACTTAAAAGCTTCAAAATGGCTACATACCTACACGAAAAAGTGCCTGGGATCAACCTTACTCAAGAGATCCTAGACCGCGTAGAAAAAGGCGGTAAAGAAGCGGGTACAGAAATCGCTATCGAAACATTAGAGCAAATCAAAAAAATCGCTGCAGGCGTACATATTATGCCTTTAAACGATATCGATACAACATTACATATCATTGACCACGTATAAGTCATTATAAGATTAACATAGAACACCTTTCCCACGGCCTCCATAGTGAGCTAGTCGACCTTAGGGAAAGAGAAAGAGGATGCAAATCTATGATTTGCATCCTCTTGTTATTTATATAGGACAGTATTTGTTTATATTGTGCTAACAAGCAACTATATTCCCCTTTAAAGATTACACTAGCGGTTTGTCTTTAATATCTTTTGGTTTGCGTGGGTATTGCTTAGGTGTTTTACCTGTTTTCTTGATGTACAGGATAGCTCGTTTATCATCTAAGGTTGGCAGCGTAACGGTTCGTACTTCTTCAAGCTTAGCTTTTAGTGTACTGAGCGCTTTATAGGATTCTCCCACTTCTTCTTCATAGATAGCGCCTTTTAAAGCCACCACGTAGCCATCTTCTTTTACGTAGGGCACAGTCCATTCCAAGAGAATAGGTAAACGTGCCACTGCACGGCTCGTAGCAATATCGAAGCTTTCACGGTAATCTTGATGACTAAGATCCTCGGCACGGCCATGTAAGGTAGTGCAATTCGTCAAATTTAGCTCATCCATAATAGATTCTAGGAAGGTAAGACGTTTTTTCAAAGAGTCAAAGAGCGTAACCTTAAGGCTACGGTCATAGATTGCCAACGGAATACCAGGGAAACCAGCGCCAGTGCCAATATCAATAATAGACATGCCGGATTTAATGATATTTGAGTCATAGCAGGAGAGGGAGTCGATCATATGCTTTACTACAACCTCTTTCATATCTGTGATACCCGTAAGGTTGAGGTATTTATTTGTTTCAATCATGCGCGCGTAATACACATAAAAGTCTTTTGCTTGTTCTTCCGTACAGGGCAGACCAAATTTGGTCATTTGCTCCATCATGTATGAAACAAATTCAGACTCAGGTGCAATAGGGCACATCGTATTTTTTTCTTTCATAAGTACTCCTAATCAATTATCAGATATTTATATGATAGTGAAAGTAATCGACATATAGTTAGAAAAATCTAATGTCATATGGTACATCATATAAAACAAATCTAGGTAATTAACAATATATATGTTATAAGAATAGTATTTCTTATTTCAAACCCTATAAAACTCAAAAATTTTTAAGCTATACGGCATTTTTTTAATCTATTTTATATAAGTTAATATATGAAAAACTAATAAAATGACCATTTAAGCGAAATATTTAAGTATTGTTTCTTTATATTATAGCATATTCTCAACTTATTCTCATTTAGAAACCAAAAATATATGACCTGTGTAACACAAAAATAGAGTAGGGGAGAGATGTTACACCTACATTATCATTTAAAAATAAATAATTGAGAAATCGCTCTATCTTTTTGACTTATCTTTTGTGTATTTTGTCCTATTTCAATGTGTATCTAAATTTCACTGTTTATTTCTAATTTATCACCATGAATGTTTTCTTCATACATAGGTTAAATTGTCTATTCTGAATGTACACTCGGTGTACTTCTCTAGTGTACATATTTTTATAGATAGAACAATAAAGGTTTTATAAATATTCATACAAATATACACAAAAATTCCATTATAATATGTATACAAAATTATACCTTGTTAAAAATATATATCAAGGTATATACTTTTTATTAACAAGGAGGTGATATGTATGACCACAGCAAAGCTATTCGAAAAATGGCCGCAGCCAGGCTGTACGATTACCAAAAAGAATTTCGGTTTAATGGTGATGAAGTAATCATCAACAAAATTGGAAATGTAGTTTTACTTATGCCAAAAAGATGATGAGTGGGCAGGATTTGTAGCTGGTTTATCATTATTTACAGATGATTTTATGTGTAACGGACGGGAAGATATCGATCATCAGGAGCGTGAAGCCTTATGAAGTATATGTTAGATACAAATATATGTATTTATGCCATTAAGCAAGAGCCAGAAGTTGTACTACAAAAAAATTTTTAAAAGCATCATCCTTCAGATATATGTATATCATCAATTACATATGCTGAGTTAATGCATGGTGTAGAAAAAAAGTCAATCTAAAAGATAAAAAAATAGATTAGCTTTAACACTTTTTATTATCACCTATCCAAATTGTTGATTTTGACAGCCACGCTGCTGAGGAATATGGAAAAAAATAAAAGCGGATTTACAATCACAAGGGAAAGTTATTGGTCCTATGGATCTACTTATTGCAAGCCACGCAAAAATCAAAGGGTCTTACCATTGTTACTAATAATACAAAAAGAGTTTGAAAGAGTAACCCAATTAGAAGTTGAAGATTGGTCTAAACCATTAAGCTAATTAAAACTATAAATATTTACTAAAAAAAGCTAGGTTCACTAATCACACATTAGCTAGCTTTTTTATATACAATCACATATTTTATTTGCTTCGGTTATATTGTTCCAATTGAATTAGTAGAACAGATACATCCGCTGGGGATACGCCAGAGATACGGCTTGCTTGGCCGATGGAGTGAGGGCGAATTTTATTGAGCTTTTGTTGTGCTTCAAGGGAAATGCCCTTAATTTCTGTATAATCCCATTCTTTTGGAAGAATTTTTTCTTCTAGTTTGCGAACCTTATCGACTTGGTCCATTTGCTTTTTGATGTAACCTTCGTAAGTAATGGAGATATCAACAGCTTCTTCAACGTCAGGTGTATAGCGTTTCAAACCAAATGCTTCGGCTACGACAGCATAAGAAAGTTCGTTACGTTTTACTAGATCGTAGGCGTGGATGCCCGTTCTAATAGGGGCTGTACCTAAACTTTCAAGCAAGGCTTGCGTTTCTTTAGATGGATTTACAGGTGTGTTTCGTAAAAGCTCCATCGCTTCTTCGATATTAGCTTTTTTTGCAGTAAACTTAGCCCAACGATCGTCTTTTACAAGACCGATTTCACGGCCTTTTTCAGTAAGGCGCATGTCTGCATTATCTTGACGAAGCAATAGGCGATATTCGCTACGGCTTGTCATCATGCGGTACGGTTCGTTTGTACCTTTTGTTACGAGATCATCGATGAGAACACCGATGTACGCTTCGGAGCGAGCGAGGATGAAAGGTTCTTTGCCTTCAATCCACAAGGCTGCGTTGATACCAGCCATAAGGCCTTGAGCCGCTGCTTCTTCATAACCAGATGTACCATTCGCTTGACCAGCAGAGTAAAGGCCTTCAATATGTTTCACTTTAAGCGCTGGCGTCAATTGCGTTGGGTTCAAGCAATCGTATTCGATAGCGTATGCAGGACGCATGATTTCAACATTTCAAGACCAGGAATGGTACGAAGGAACGCATATTGTACATCCATAGGAAGGGACGTACTCATGCCTTGTACATACATTTCGTTTGTACCAGTACCTTCTGGTTCTACAAATAATTGATGACGTTCTTTGTCGGCAAAGCGCACTACTTTATCTTCGATAGAAGGGCAGTAACGAGGGCCTACGCCTTCGATTTTACCGCTGTACATTGGAGCGCGGTGAATATTGCTATGAATAATTTCATGAGTTTTCTCATTAGTATACGTCAACCAACATACGTCTTCGTTACGGTTGATCCACTCGTCCATATAGGAGAAGGAGTGATGGTGAGCATCGCCTGCTTGTTCCACCATGTTTTCAAAGTTAAGGGTGCGTTTATCTACACGGGCTGGCGTACCAGTCTTGAAGCGCATCAACTCAATGCCATTGTCGAGCAAAGATTGAGAGAAATGTTCTGCTACGCGTTGACCATTTGGGCCACCTACGTAGTCGATATCGCCAATGAGGATTTTACCTTTCAAGTAGGTACCTGTACAAAGAACAACAGCCTTAGCGCCATAGAATTCGCCAAGTTCTGTAACAATACCTGTTACCTTACCATCCTCAACCTTAAGCTCTGTTACCATGATTTGCTTAACATTGAGATTCTCTGTATTTTCAATGGTTTGTTTCATCAAATGTTGGTATTTGATTTTATCAGATTGGCAGCGCAAAGGAATGCACGGCAGGACCTTTACCCATGTTGAGCATACGCATTTGAATAGCCGTAGCATCTGCGTTAATACCCATTTGACCGCCTAAAGCGTCAAGTTCATAAACAAGATGGCTTTTACCAGGACCACCCACGGCGGGGTTACACGGCATAAGCGCAATATTATCTAAACTGATGGTCGCCATCAACGTGCGATGACCCATGCGGGCAGCGGCAAGAGCCGCCTCACAACCAGCATGACCACCACCGATGACGATGACATCATAATTATCTACTGTGTACATATCAATTGAATTCCTTATAATTGTTACTTATTGTGAAAGTTTATTTTACTCAAAAACAACGAGGCCGAATATCCCAGAGTCCAGTTCCTCACTGTGAATTTTTCTTTAGGGCTACGTTGTAGCCTAGAAAAATTTTTACGTTCGGAACAAAGCGATGCAGTGTCCCTGTCGTCGCGAGCTCCTCCATTGACTACTGCCCTGCTTTCACTTACCTAAACAGAAGCGACTGAATAGTTCGTCGATCATAGATTCACGGATGGTATCGCCCGTGATGTCGCCTAGTAGTTCCCAGGCGCTGCGCAGGTCGGTAGCTACAAAGTCTACTGGCATGCCCATATCGATGGAGGAGAGGGCTTCTTCGACTTGTGCCTTTGCTTGTTCCACAAGGCTGATGTGACGCACGTTACTGATCATGGCGCTGTTATCTTGTTTCACGCGACCGCCATAGACTAGTTCTTGTACCCATTTGGAGAGAACTGCAGAGCCTTCGCCTTCTTTAGCGCTGATGCGTTCGATAGCCGTAAAGGTTCCGTGTTCTTTAATATTTTTCGTCTGTAACAACTTGTGCCACATCGGACTTATTGAGGAGTACGATGGTATTCAAACCACTAACAGAGGTCAAAAATTTCGATTTCTTCAGGGGTTAATGGAGTAGACCCGTCGATAACGCAGAGTACGATATCCGCTTTATTAATATAATCGCGAGCCCGTTCCACACCGAGGGCTTCTACCGTATCTTGTGTGTCTCGAATACCTGCCGTATCAATGAGGCGCAGAGAGATGCCTTCTACAGTCATATATTCTTCAATACTATCCCGCGTCGTACCAGGAATATCCGTTACAATAGCGCGGTTTTTCGCGCAAGAGAGCGTTCATAAGGCTCGATTTACCTGCATTTGGACGGCCTACAATAACCGTCGTAATACCGTCGCGAATGAGGGCGTCCCGTATTCGCTGTGGACAAGAGTTCATCCATAGCTTTCAAAAATAGGCTGTAATTGGTCGCTAACCTCTTGGCTCGTTACGTCCTCAATATCCTCCTCAGGATAATCGATGGTTACCTCTAAATGAGCAATCATAGCGATGAGCTGTTCACGCACATCTTTTACAAAGGACGAAACTGTACCGTCCAGCTGCGATACAGCGAGGGAGAGTGAGTCCTCTGTTTTCGCTTCAATAATGTCAATGATCGCCTCCGCTTGGGTGAGGTCGATACGTCCGTTCATAAAGGCACGTTTCGTAAATTCGCCGGCCTCTGCCATGCGCACATCGTGATTTACGAGCAGTTTCAAGATTTGTCGAACCGGCACAATACCGCCGTGACACTGAATTTCCACCACATCTTCTGCCGTGTAAGAATGAGGGCCTTTCATTAATAACACAAGAACCTCGTCGATGGTCTTGTTCGTTGCTGGATCCACAATGGTCCCGTATTGAATCGTTCTATTTTGGCGGTCCATCAAAGGAACGGTGCCAGCGCTCTTGAACAGGCTATTTACAATAGGAAAACTATCCTTGCCGCTAACACGAATAATACCAACCCCGCCGATGCCGGGCGGCGTCGCAATGGCCGCTATTGTATCATCTATATACATAAAAATCTCCGTATTTCGATAATCTATTATGCATTCCATAAGACATATGAAATCAAGATTCATCGTTTTGATTTACTGCTTGCAATATATGTTTTGGATATATCCAATATTCATGTCTTCGCCTGTGAAAGTTAAACTAAACCAATCTTACCCGCGCGAAGATTAACTTAGGTTAGCTTTCACCATAACCTAAAGAATAAAGGGGGCAGCCCCCAAATAACCGAAAAACCCAGTTACTCGGAAGCTGCACCACTATATTATTTTTTGTAAGAAATCACAACGTGACGGAACGGTTCGTCCCCTTCGCTGTTCGTTACAATATGTTTGTCCCCTTGAAGGGCAGTGTGAATGATTTTACGTTCAAAAGCATTCATCGGTTCTAAGGAAACCTTTTGACGGTTGCGTTTTACCTTAGAAGCCAAGCGTTTCGCGAGATTCACCAATGTTTCTTCTCGGCGAGAACGGTAATTTTCCACATCCACAACGATGTGGCAATGGCCGGATACATCCTTGTGAGCCACGAGATTAGTTAAGTATTGGATAGCATCCAATGTTTGACCATGTTTGCCGATCAAAATACCTAGCTCTTCGCCGTGTACTTGGAATGTAATTTTATCTTTCGTCATCATTTTTTCGATAACTACTTTGAGGCCCATTTGAGTAAACATATCATCGAGGAATTGTTTACCTTTTTCAGCAATTTCTTGTTGATCTTCTTTTGAAAGTTCCTTTTTAGAAGGTTTTTCTTCTACTTCGTCATCAAAAGTTTCCACAGCTGCTGTTTCTTGCACTTCTGTTTTAGTTGTTGCAACTGGCTTGGAAGCAACAGCTACAGATTGTTCTTCTGCTTCAGCTACTTCTTCCACAGTAGCAGTTTTTGCCATAGATGTGAAGAATAAGCGCACAACTGCTGGTTTACGACCAATGCCCAAGAAGCCATTAGAAGGTTGTTCTAAGACCTTAGTTTCAACCAATTCTTGGCCATCTTCAGCCAATTGAGCTACACCTTTGGCAATGGCATCTTCAATGGTTTTAGCAGATACATCGATAAATTCCATAGTGTCTCCTATTTTTTAGCTTCTAAGCCTTTGTAAATGAAATGTTGTTGCACAAATTGGAACACATTGGATACGATCCAGTAAATAACTAAGCCAGAAGGGAAGTTAAGGGAGATGTAACCAATGAATAGAGGCATAAAGATTGTCATAATCTTTTTGTTGTTGCGCAGCAGCACCAGTTGCACCGCTACCAGTTTGTTTAGACATAATCCAAGTGGACGCCGCACTCAATACTGGCAAAATGTACATTGGATCTGGTTCGCCAAGGCTAGGAAGCCATAAGAATTGTACATAGTTTTGATCGTATGGATAGCCTTGTAAAGCGTAGAAGATAGCGATCAAGAATGGCATTTGAACCAATAGAGGCAAGCAGCCAGCTAGTGGATTAACGCCCATTTCTTTGTACAATGCACCCATTTCCGCTTGCAATCTTGCAGGATCGTTTTTGTATTTATTCTGCAATTCTTGCATGCGAGGCTGTAACTCTTGCATAGCCTTCATGGATTTAATTTGTTTAACAGTAAGTGGTGCTAAAATCGCTTTAATAAAGATTGTTAAAAGGATAATAGCTACACCGTAGCTTGGATAACCTACCATTTGAGTGAATTGGAACGCGTAAGTTACCAAAGAACTCATTAAATCAACGATAGGTTGGAATACACTACTTAAAAATTCCATTGTTTCTCCTTTTTCATACAGTCCGAAATCGTCCTTTGCGCATCTATATATCGTTATGGTATGGTCTAAATTTCATCCATACAGATGCTCAGGTATTTCCAAATCTGTGCTAAATGGTAATGGTGAAAGTTGCTTTCACACAACACATAACCAGCCTAAGCCCAAGTGGATTAGGGAACTGGATCGTAGCCACCCTTATGGAAAGGATGACAGCGAAGAATGCGTTTTAAACCCATCCAGCTACCTTTCAAAGGACCATATTTTTCGATGGCCTGCAGAGTATATGTGGAACATGTCGGATAATAACGGCAACATCCAGGTTTTAAGGGAGATATGGCAAGCTGATAGAACCTAATTAAAAAGTCGTAAAAAAGCATTGTTATACAGCGTTTCATAGAAATCTCCATATACACAAAAAAAGGACCAAAAGCCTCTAACTTGTGGTCCTATTTATCATTTTGTACCAATAATTTGCTTTTTTTCGCAAGAGATACAAAAATCTCCTTTTCCGCTTTTTTTCGTAGGTAGCGTTTTTTTCAGAGGGCCACGTCCAACAATTACGATATGATATCCTTCGCGAATGGAATGTTGATTGAGGCGATATACCTCTTTCATAAGGCGTCTAGCTCGGTTGCGCTCCACTGCACAACCAACCTTTTTGCCTGTTACAAAACCAATGCGAGTAGATTGCTTCGCCACGGGCATACGATAGAGTACACACATACGGCCTACTTCGTATTTACCATGCTTATATACAAGGCGATATTCATTATTGTGCGTCAGTCGTCTTGCTTTATCGAGGCAATAATCCATATGCATTGTCCTTAAGTCCTAAGAATAGAAAAAAACTTGGCAGCAGCGCCAAGTTTTTTTCTCCCTGCCTAACAGCTATTATATTATGCAGATAAGCGTTTTTCTGCCTTTTTGCACGTCTTCTTTTTTTAAAAACGAGACGGCCACCGATAGTTTTCATGCGTTCACGGAAACCATGGGTACGTTTTTCTCCAAAAGAGTATTTGGTTGGTAAGTACGTTTCATTAGTAAAAACACCTCCTCGTCATTTTGTATTGTTTTACTTATACCATAACAGGGTAATTATAGAGTTAAAACGTAAATTTGTCAATATTTTTAGGGGCTATTCTGAAAGACTTTTATATAGATTTTACTTAAATCTGATAGAACTTAAAAACTGATACTACTTTTTATAAGGAGAGGAATAGATGTGGTTTTCTCCCTCCATACGACACGTAAGTCGGTCAAAAAAATCCACATCTATTCCTGCTCCCAACACATTCTAATGACTACTATAACACCTACCACCAGTATAAAAAAAGTAGTATCAGTTTTTATAGCAAATCAATAAAAGTCTTTCAGAATACGGATTTAAGATTTAACAAATTTTACCTTTTTATCCTCTGAGAAGGAGATAGGGAATGATGTTACGTTTCCAGGGGGAGGAATATAGGGCTCCTTTCATCGCTCCATACGTTTCGGTCAAAAATCCACATCTATTCCTGCTCCCAACACATTCTAATGACTACTATAACACCTACCACCAGTATAAAAAGTAGTATCAGTTTTTATAGTAAATCTAAAAGTCTTTCAGAATACGGATCTAAGATTTAACAAATCTTACCTTTTAACCTCTTGAATGGGAAAAGGAGAAATTGATGTTACGTTTCCAAGGGAAGGAATATAGGGCTCCTTCATCGCTCCATACGACGTGTAAAATCGCTCAAAAGGACCCTATATTCCCTCCCTAAGTAAACCCTAATGTCAACTTACACACCACTACCCGATGTAAACGTAACATCAATTATACAGCAACACAAGAACTCACATTCTAATCTTTTTATATAAGACAAATTTACCTTTTTGATCTCTGATTGTGGAAAGAGGGGCAAGTAGATGCTGTTAATTTCCTCTGCACTTCTCTCCCCAAAATTTCTCATCTAACGTCTGTGTAGATCAAAAAACTGTCATTTTTATATATACAGGTCTGATTATGTGAGATTGCTGATAGGTATCATCTATTACTTTTTCCAGTTTGTGTGTATAGTAAATTATAAAAATTATCTGTTTAGGAGGAGGGAGTGAAAACTACTTTTTGAGTGACTTACGCGTCGTATGGAGCGATAAAAGTAGTTTTCACTCCTCTCCCAAAAAAAGTAATAGATGATACACAAGATGAGGTAATTACTGAGATATTAACATTATAAAATCAGTTTATAAAAGTTATCCACAGATTGAAATGACAAATTACTGATTTTTTTGGTACAATCATAACTTGAAATTAGGAAAAAAAGTATATTTTTTTATAAGTTTTTTTGTTGGATAATTTTTTTAAAGTTATCCACATTTTTTTTCTCTTTTGACCTGTGTAATCTATAAAGTCAGTTATTATCTGGTTGGAAGAGAATTTTATTTTCACTTATTCACAGGTTGTGCACAGGTTATTCACAGGAATAATATGGTTTTCCACAGCTTTTACAATAGTTATACACATTATTCCTAAAGTTATACACATTTATCGTAATAGTTATACACAAGAGGCACGTCATGCAATCATTTGATTTGAATAATATATGGGAACATATATTGCAAGAGGCGAAAAAAAGAACATGCAACATTTGCCTGACGCATTGTACTTGCGCGTTACGTCATCGTTGATTCCCATGTCTCTCGACAGTCATTCGATCCATATTGGGGTCATGCAAACATTTGTTAAAAACTTAATCGATCAGCAGCCGCAGATTAGCAAGGCTTTGCAGGATGCTATTACTACGGTTATCGGTTCTCATCGGGATATGGTGTTATTCGATTTCAACCAAGAGAGTATAGATACTACCTTTGTTGATGAAAGTCTCATCGATGATGCTCCTGTAGTGGCTCCACCGATGCCATTACCGCCTGTGGTAGAGGAAAAAAAGCTCAACAAGATGAGTTCTACACACCGGTATATCAAGAGCCTGTCTATATCGACCGCACACCAGCGCCTGTGAATATTCCAGATGAGCCAATGGTAGCGCCTAGTAAAAACGGTTGAAACTACAACACCTACATTACAGTCTGATAATGTGCCTGTAGATTTGTCCTTGTCTAATCTCAATCCAGCGTACCGTTTTGATAACTACGTTACAGGTAACGCCAACCGCATTCCTTTTGGGGCGGCTCAAAATGTAGCTGAGTTCCCAGGCGGCGACTATAATCCGCTCTTTATCTACGGCCCATCAGGTCTAGGTAAAACGCATTTGATGCACGCCATCGGCAATGCCATCAAGGAAAAATCATCCACACATGAAGGTTATGTCCATTACGAGCGAAAAACTTTATGAACATTTTTCGTCGAAACATTGCAGCGTAACCAAGGTAAATTGTTCCGCAACACATTCCGCAATATCGATGTACTCATGATCGACGATATTCAGTTCCTTGAAAGTCGTGAAAGTACGAAAACTGAGCTATTTAATACGTTCAATGAATTATTAAATAACAACAAGCAAATCGTCCTCACCTCTGATACGATGCCAAACGATATGGAGCAATTCGAAGATCGTCTCCGTTCTCGTTTCCAAGCTGGCTACATTGCTACCATGGAAAATCCAGATTTAGAAACGCGCATTGCCATCTTTTAGATCTTTTGCTAGAACGAGAATATAAGAAAAAAATCGCGTTATCCGCATCGATAACGACTCCATCAACTACGTGGCGTTACAATTTAGCGAAAAACGTCCGCGTATTGCAAGGTGCTTTCACCAAATTAATCGGCACCGCATCTATCGATCAACGTCTTGAATCTATCGACCTAGAATATACAAAAACAAGCCTTGGCTGGCCTCGTTCATACAGAAGAGGTGAACATGGTTAATATTGAAAGTATCCAGAATTTTTGTAAGTTCTTATTTCAATATTAAAAAAGCAAGATTTACTCGGCAAGAAGAGAAAAAGCCCAATTCGCATTCCCACGGCAAATTGCCATGTATTTATGCCGCGATATGATCAACGAAAGTTATCCGCAAATCGCAGCTGCTTTCTCTCGTGACCATACGACAATTCTCCATGCGTACGATAAAAATCACGAAGGAAATTGAAAAAACGAAGAAACAAAACGCATAGTAGGAGAAATTAAACAGAAATTAACAACCTGTGGATAACTCTGTGGATAGATGGTGCATAACTTTGTGGATATTCAAAAAAACTTGCACTTTCCTGTGAGTATGTGGATAAGTAGGTACAAACTATCAACATAGTTATACACAACCAAAAAAATCACACAGCTAGTGGCCCCAATTCACTTTTTACACATATGAACAGGCCCCTACTATTACTACTACTAAAAACTAACAAACAATCAAAAAAACCAGTAGAAACAGATCTATCGCAGAATATCTATAGAGCATCTACGATAGCAAACATAGAATATTACAAACAAACATACAAATCATAAAGGAGTAACATATGCATATTACATTCCCAAAAAGCAAATCTCCAAAAAAAGCAATCAACGTATTGCAAAAGGTATCTCAAAAATAAAAACAAGTTCCAATTTACCAGGTGCTATCTACATGACAACAAAAAAATGGCCAAGTAGAATTGCAAGGTAACGACTTTGAACTCGGTATTCGTTTAACCATCGACGGCGACATCAAAGAACCTGGCACATTAGTAGTTGGTTCCCGTTATTTCCAAGAGTTAATTCGCAAATTACCTGGCGATACTATCGAACTTTATAAACCAGAGGACGGTAATTCTTTAACAATCACATCTGGTTCTTCCGAATTCAACCTCGTAACATTACATCCAGATGATTTCTCATTGGTTGAACAAATTCACGACCAAGATCATGTAAACATCGATAGCTTTGCTATGAAAGAACTCATCGATTTAACAAATTACGCAGCTGCAACAGACGAAGATCGTCCTGTATTTACTGGTGCTCTTCTTGAAATTAAAGAAAATGAAGTCACTATGGTTGCTACTGATACACATCGTATGGCTGTTAAAAAAATTACTATTGATGAACCAGCAACTACGCCAATGCGTGCTATCATTCCAACAAAAACGTTGGCTGAAGTATCTCGTTTATTACCAACAGATAATCCAGCGATGATCAACATCATTTGGAATCGCACACAAATCGTATTCAACTTTGAATCGATTTACATCATTTCTCGCTTGATCGAAGGCACGTATCCTGAATATGAAAAGGTAATTCCTTCCCAATTCGACTCTAGCGCTGTTATCGACCGCCGCGAATTCGCTGGTGCCGTTGACCGCGTATCCTTGTTGGCTAAAGATATCAGCTATAACGTAATTCGTTATGATTGGTCTGAAAGCAATGTAACATTGTCTACTCAAAATACTGAAATAGGTATGGCAAAAGAAGACGTAGCTGTTGAATTTAAAGGAACACCTTTCACTATCTCCTTCAATGGCCGCTACATCTCTGACATCTTGCGTCACAGCACAGGCGATAACATCCACTTGTTCTTAAAACAAAACGGTCCAGTTGTTATTCGCCAAGACAATAATCCGAACTATACATACGTAGTAACACCAGTTCGTACGAACGCTTGATTTTAAATAGGATTGTTTTTTTAGAAAAATATTATTACGTTGTATATTTTATTGAATTAATATACAAATCTATATTAGGTAATGATGATTAAAAGTCATTATTACCTAATTCCCATATAGTTATAAATTGTCCATTATAGGAGGACGTTATGAAAGAGCAACAGCAGGTACCCATTCATACGGAGTACATTCAAATTGATCAGTTGTTGAAGTTAGAAGGCATTATCGAAACGGGTGGTCAAATCAAATCCTTTATCGATGAAGGCATCCTTACTTTGAATGGTCAAGTTGTAACAGAAAAACGCAAGAAATGTCGCGTTGGGGACGTGATTTCTTGCGAAGGTCTCGATGTAGATCTCGTAATTACTCAAGAGGAGGCATAATCGGTGAGAATTGACTCACTGCAATTATTCCAGTTTCGTAATTACAAGGATGTACAGATTCAGTTCAATCCGGAGATTATTGTTTTGCACGGCACCAATGGGGCTGGTAAGACGAATATCCTTGAATCAATCTATGTAGGTACTATTGGTAAAAGCCATCGGACCAATGATACATCAGACATGCTCATGTTCAATGCTGAGGAAGCAGGTATTGTCGTTAAGTTCGAGAAAAAGGATACGCCTCAAAAGGTAAATATTAAGTTATTCCGCCAAGGTCCTAAGGATATTCGGTTAAACGATACTAAAATATCTCAAAAAGAACTGATTGGTACATTAAATACAGTTATATTCTGTCCTGAAGATTTACAGCTCATCAAGGGGACTCCATCGGGACGTAGACGCTTTCTAGATATGGAAATCTCTCAGACTAGCGCTACTTACTATCATCAGTTGATGCAGTATAATCGGTTATTACAGCAGCGCAATGCGATCCTTAAAGAATATAGAGGGAAGCAAAACATACCTCTTGAAGAATGGGATTTGCAATTAGCCGATATGGCGAGTTTTATCGTAAAAAAACGGTTAGAAAGCTTAAAGAAAATCAATCTTCTCATCGATTTGATGAACCGTAAATTGACGGGTGGTCTTGAGAATTTGACCATCGGTTATGAACAGCCATATATGGATAATGGATCCTTAGAATTTACAAAGGAAGGCTTTTACGAGCGCATTAAAGCAGCGTTGCCGCAGGATCGTCATCGGATGACCACCAGCGTAGGTCCTCACCGCGATGATTTACGATTCTTTTCCGATGCGATGGATTTAAAGAAATTTGGATCCCAAGGGCAGCAACGAACGGCTGTATTGTCCTTAAAATTGAGTGAGCTTGAGTTTATTAAGTCCGAGGTTGGGGAATATCCAGTTCTGCTACTAGATGATGTATTGAGCGAACTTGATGAATCGAGACGAGCGAATTTATTGCAGTTTATTCATAAACGTATTCAAACATTTATTACGACTACAGATATTCACGATTTTAAAGATTTGAAATCGGTTCAATTTATTTCTTGTGAAGGGGGAAAGGTTCAGTATGGACAGCCTTGATCTTTGTTTACCAAAGGCCTTATCAAAACTGAATTTACTGGAACAATATAAATTAAATACCCTCGTTCACAAGTGGCGTAATGTAGTGGGCGATGTCATTGCGGAGCATACAAAAAAATTGTGTCTATCAAGCCTCCAGATATGGTAATTAGTGCAGATAATTCCATGTGGATGCAGGAATTACAGATGCAAAAACGGCGTATTATCGAGGCGATTAACAAGTATTACCGCCAAGAGGTCATCACAGATATTCGCTTTATTATGAAACGTCAGAGCTATGTGAAAGCAGAGAACAATACGTCTATAGATCTTCCTGACAAAAATAGGGGAATCTAAAAAGATTAATTTTGCAGATATTGTGCTTTCAAAAGAAGACGTAGAAGCCATCGATAAATCGTTAGAACAAACGGATAACGAAGAATTAAAGGCTGCTTTCAGAAAAGTACAAATTACGGCTCGAAAGAGGGAAATCTATTTAGAGCAGCATGGCTATCATCGTTGTGGTCGATGTGGTATGCACATGGAATCGAAAAAGAAATCTGTCCCACATGCGAATACGAATTGCATCGAGCTCATATTAAGGACATTAAGGCGGTCATTAGAAAGTATCCGTACTTTAAATATAGCGACTGTCAGCAGTTTATACAGTGTACCTTCCCAGACTTTGCAGAAGCCATGCGGGAATCTATATACTTTTTACTTGGATAAAATTTATAAAGGGTCTATCAATCGTCGTCACATGTATATGGTGGCTATGCTCATCACTCATAAGAAGCCTGATGAGTTGACAGACCAGCACGTTATTAATTTGTGCAACAAATATCGATCAAAGTTCCTTGCTGAAGAGGAACAGCGCAAAATTGATTCATTAAATGGGACATTAGAAAAGTAGAGGAGGCATTCCTATGTACGTTCATATTGGGAGATACCGTTTCCGTACCGATTGAATCCATCATTACTATGGTGCATGCTAAGGGCGGAAAAGTCCCATAAAAAGTCCTATTCATCACTATGAAAGCTTAGAGTATATCGCCATGGTGCCAGAGGAGCAAATCAAGACTTATGTGGTCACTGATGATTGCGTTTATGGATCTGGTATTAGTATTAAGACTTTAATGAGGCGAATTGATGAATTTTATAGTATAATAAAGAGATAAGTTTAATCTGTACATGTGTTGTCATACAAATTCTAGTATGTACAGTGAGATAGATTGTTAGGAGGAGTTTGTTTCATGCCTGAACAAAATTATGGCGCTCAGAATATTCAGGTTCTTGAGGGTCTCGACGCGGTGCGTAAACGCCCGGGGATGTACATTGGTAGTACGTCTGCCCGCGGTTTGCATCACCTCGTATACGAAGTTGTAGATAACTCTGTAGACGAAGCGCTTGCTGGTTACGCTACACACATCGAAGTGTCCATCAATCCAGATAATAGTATTACTGTTGTCGATGATGGCCGTGGTATCCCAACAGGGATGCATGAATCTGGTATGTCTGCGGTAGAGTTAGTATTAACTAAATTGCATGCCGGTGGTAAATTCGGCGGTGGCGGCTACAAGGTATCTGGTGGTCTTCACGGCGTAGGTATTTCCGTAGTAAATGCGTTGAGCGAATGGACTAAGGTTCAAGTAGCTCAAAATGGTATCATTCAAGAAATTTCCTTTGCTCGTGGTCACAAGACTTCCGAGTTGCACGAAATTGGTAAAGCAGAAGGTACTGGTACTACAGTTATCTTCAAGCCAGATGCTGAAATCTTTGAAACTACAGTATTTAGCTTTGATACATTGAAAGTGCGTTTACAAGAATTGGCATTCCTTAACAAAGGCCTTCGCATTACATTGAGCGATTTGCGCCAAGAGGAACCTCGTGTTGAAAGCTTCCACTACGAAGGTGGTTTGAGTTCTTTCATCACATTCTTGAACGAAAAATAAAGAGGTTATTAATCCAACTGTTATCAACATTGAAAATACAAAAAGATGACGTAGTAGTAGACGTAGCATTGCAATATAACGATAGCTACAGCGAAAAACTTGTTGTCCTTCGTAAATAACATCAACACCGTTGACGGTGGTACACATCTTTCTGGCTTCCGTGCTGCTTTTGACTCGTACCCTCAATGATTATGGACGTAAATCTGGCTTAATCAAGGAAAAATGAGTCTAACCTTTCCGGTGAAGACGTACGTGAAGGTTTGACAGCTGTTGTTTCTGTAAAAAGTATTGGAACCTCAGTTTGAAGGCCAAACAAAAACTAAACTTGGCAATAGCGAAGTTAAAGGTATTACAGATGTTATCGTGTCTGATGGTCTTAAAACATTCTTTGAAGAACATCCGCAAGATGCGAAGAAAAATCATCGAAAAAAAGCGACTATGGCAAGCCGTGCTCGTGAGGCAGCTCGTAAAGCCCGCGACTTAACTCGCCGTAAAAAAATGCTTTTGGAAATTTCCAGCCTTCCTGGTAAATTGGCAGATTGCTCCGAAAAAAAGATACATCTATGACTGAAATTTATCTAGTCGAAGGTGACTCTGCGGGCGGTTCTGCAAAAACAAGGTCGCGACCGTCGATACCAAGCGATTTTGCCGTTGCGCGGTAAAAATCCTTTAACGTAGAAAAAAAGCGCGTCTTGATAAGATTTTTGGCGAATAACGAAATTCGCTCCATGATTACTGCTTTCGGTACTGGCATTGGGGAAGAATTCGATATTACAAAAATCCCGTTATAACAAGATTATTATTATGACAGATGCGGACGTTGACGGCGCTCATATCCGTACATTGTTATTAACATTCTTCTACCGCTATATGAAACCATTGGTGGAAGAAGGCCATATTTATATTGCTCAACCTCCTTTGTACCAAATCAAGAAGGGTAAATCCCAATGGTATGTATATTCTGATGCAGAATTAGCTGCTAAACTTGATGAAGTAGGCCGTGAAGGCATCGCAATTCAACGATACAAAGGTTTAGGTGAAATGAACCCTGAACAATTATGGGAAACTACTATGAACCCTGAAAATCGTACGATTTTACAAGTAAGCTTGGAAGATTCTATCGAAGCTGACAAAATCTTTACGGTTCTCATGGGCGATAAGGTAGAACCTCGTCGTAAATTTATTGAAGATAACGCAAAATACGTGCGTAATCTAGATTTGTAAGAGGTGCACCATGGCTGATAATCAAAATAATAACGTAGAGTTTACGTCTAACACAGATCAACATTTAAAACGTACCCTGAAAGCGCGTCATATGAATATGATCGCTCTCGGCGGTGCTATCGGTACTGGCTTATTCGTTGCTGGTGGTGAAGTAGTAAGTACTGCAGGGCCTGGTGGTGCTCTTGTAGCTTATGGCCTCATTGGCCTCATGGTTTACTTCCTCATGACTTCTCTTGGGGAAATGGCTACTTACTTGCCGATTCCTGGTTCCTTCGGGACTTATGCAAAACGCTATGTAGATCCTGCCTTTGGTTTTGCCTTAGGTTGGAACTACTGGTTTAACTGGGCTATTACCTTGGCTGCTGAAGTATTAGCAGGGGCGCTCATCATGAAATATTGGTTCCCTGATGTGCCTGCCATCGTATGGTCTGCTTTGTTCTTGCTCATTCTATTCGGCTTGAACTATTTATCAACTCGTTCCTTTGGTGAAAGTGAATATGTGTTCTCTAGCATCAAGGTTATTACCGTATTCGTATTCCTCTTCTGTGGCTCCATGCTCATCTTTGGTATTGGCGAAACATCCCCAGGATTTACGAACTGGACAGTAGGAGAAGCACCATTCGTAGGTGGTTTTGGTTCTATCCTTGCCATCTTCATGGTAGCTGGTTTCTCCTTCCAAGGTACTGAGCTTATCGGCGTAGCCGCTGGTGAAGCAGAAGACCCTGAAAAGAACGTGCCAAAAGCGATTAACTCTATCTTCTGGCGTATTCTATTGTTCTATATCGGTGCTTTCACAGTTATCGGTTTCTTGATTCCTTATACAGATCCAAATCTTTTGAATTCTAGTGTAGAGAATGTATCTATTTCTCCATTTACACTCGTATTTGACCGCTTTGGTTTTGCCTTTGCTGCTAACTTTATCAATGCTATCATCTTAACGGCAGTACTCAGTGCTGGTAACTCTGGTCTATATTCTTCTACGCGCATGCTATACGCACTCGCTAAAGAAGGTCAAGCACCTCAAATCTTCGCTAAGCTTAATAGCCGTGGCGTTCCAGTGCCAGCGTTAGTCTTAACGACTGCAATCGGGTTATTTGCATTCCTTACAAGCTTCATCGGTGAAGGTACTGCATATACATGGATTGTTAATATCTCTGGTCTTTGCGGCTTTATCGCATGGGTTGGTATCGCAGTATCTCACTATCGTTTCCGTCGTGCCTTCATTGCACAAGGCAGAGATCTTAGTGAATTGCCTTACAAAGCGTGGTTATTCCCAGTAGGTCCAATCTTGGCGTTCATTCTTTGCGTCATCATCATTGCTGGTCAAAACTACTCTGCTTTCACAGGCGATACAATCGACTGGTATGGCGTATCCGTTGCGTACATTGGGTTGCCAATCTTCTTCGCAGTTTATCTAGGCTACAAATACATCAACAAAACTAAAGTTGTGCCGTTGAAAGAAGTTAACCTAGATCGCGACTTCGATAGATAATGAGGAGAGCATTATGATTATTACAACAACTTTTCATATTGAAAACAAACCTGTACAAGAGTACAAAGGTATTGTATTTGGTGAAGTAGTAGAAGGTCGTAACTTTGTTAAAGACTTCATGTCTGGTATTCGCGATATCGTTGGTGGTCGTAGTGGCAGCTATGAAGATTCTTTGATGAGTGCCCGCCAAGCAGCTCTCGATGAAATGTCTCAACGTGCTTCTAAATTGGGTGCTAATGCTATTATTGGCGTATCCTTCCAATATAGCACTGTAGGTGCACAAAACGGCATGCTCATGATTACATGCAATGGTACAGCTGTTGTAGTTTAATAGATGGTAGACTACGTTAGATATAACTGTTAATATAATCCTAAGGGAAATAAGTAAGTTGCAATGTATTCTTGTGACTAAAAAACAGCAGGCTTTAGTCCTGCTGTTTTTTTATGTTACTTATTTATAATTAAATCCCCTAATCAATGTGTAAAGCGATATAGCTTTTACAAAGATTAGGGGATTTTTACTAAGTAAATAAAGTTTCTAGTACATATTAGATTTTACAAATGTAGGTATATTTGTAATTATTTAATCTTGTACCAGCTTGCGTACATGACTGGTAGTACGATAAGTGTTAGCACCGTTGCCACTAGTAGGCCGCCGCTGAAGGCGATAGCTAGTGGACTCCAGAATACAGATCCCATGAGAGGAATCATGCCTAAAATCGCTGCGAGAGCGGTAAGCATGATAGGGCGGAAACGAAGTGTAGCGGAGTTGATAATTGCTTCACGAGGTTTGGCCTTCTGCCTTGTGGATTTCGATTTGGTCTAACAAGATAATGGAGTTACGAATGATCATACCCGATAGGGCGATGATACCTAGTATGGCCATAAAGCCTAACGGCGTTCTCGTAATATTCAGTGCTAATACGACACCGATGAGGCCTAGTGGGGCTGTGAGTAAAGCCATTATCATGAGGGCGATACGCTTCAATTGGAACATGAGGATTGTCATGATCACAAAGAGCATAATCGGCATTGGTTTTAATAATCTTTGAACCGCTGTTACGCTCTTTTCAGCAGCACCGTCTAGCTCAATCGTATAGCCTGTAGGCAAGGAATCGCGAATGTCTTGTAAGGATTTATAAACCTCTTTCGTTTTCGCATTGCCTAAGACGCCAGGTTTTACATTAGCATACACACTGATGGTAGGCATCATGTTACGGTGCCAAATAATACCATCCTCTTGCGTCATGGTAATAGTTGCAATTTGGTTAAGTGGTACGTAGGAACCGTTGCCTGTTTGAATAGGTAAGGACGAAAGGGCACTTAAATTATGCTGTTCGTTGCCGCCTAAACGGAAGGTAACAGGTATAGTTTGATTGCCTTCGTAATATTCACCAGATTTTGTACCAGATAATAGACTTTGTAAGTGCAAGGATACAGCGTAGCTATCGATACCTAGTAGGCGCGCCTTGTTCGGATCGATGTGAATATTGGCTACTGGTTCTGTATCTGGCCAGTCAAAGGATATATTCTGTAAATCCTTGTCGCCTTGCATTTTGGCTTTTACTTGGTTTGCAATGTCTTTTACCACCTTTTGATCAGGACCTGCTACGCGGAGCATAACAGGATACTTAGATGGAGGCCCGATTTGTACAAACTGAGCATTTACAAGAGCTGATGGGAATTCTGTATTTAAGTAAGACGTTAATTCATTATATAGGTTATCTCGGTCCTCTAAGGATTTTGTAACGATTACATATTGTAAGAAATTGTTTCGTTGCAATTCAGGTTCCAAGGTGAGGACAAAACGAGGTGAACCTTGTCCAATATTGGATGAGAACGTTGCAATGCGTTCATCCCCTTGCAAATGTTCATCGATGATCTTTGCTTGGTTAGCGGTGTACTCAATGGATGAGCTTTGAGGGAACTGCATGGACACGATAATTTCATTACGCGTTGATGACGGGAAGAATTCCTGCTTGATCAATGGTAGTGAAAGTAGGGATAACACAAAGGCACCTAAGGTGATGAGTAATACTACCTTATGATGTCCTAAAGCCCAATGTAAAAGCTTTTCAAACTTTTCATAGAAGGTCACGCTTAGCTTGTGCATGATATGGTCTCGTTTAGTCCATTCTGATTCAGGTTTTGGTTCTTTATTTTCGATGATTTTATAACCGAGAACAGGGCTGACGAGAACAGAAGCAAACCATGATAGGATGAGAGCCATAAATACAACGATGGATAGAGATTTTGTAAATTCTGCTACCATACCTTCTGCTAGTGCTAATGGCAAGAAGCCTGCACAGGTAATAAGCGTACCGGATAGCATAGGGAACGCCGTCGATTGGTAAGCAAAGGTGGCCGCTTTAAAGTGTCCCCAACCTTCTTCGAGTTTAACGCTCATCATTTCTACAACGATAATGGCGTCGTCTACGAGTAGGCCCAGTGCTAAGATGAGGGCACCTAGGCTAACCTTGTGCAAGTAAATACCGTTTTCATACATCAAGATGAACGTCGTAGACACAACGACTGGAATGGTGAGGGCTACTACGACACCTGTTCGCAAGCCAAGGGATGCAAAGCTTACGAGCAATACGATGGCGATGGCTTCAAATAAGGATTGAGAGAAATCGCCAATGGATTCTTTAACAATGTGAGGCTGATTCGATACTTGACTGAGTTCGAGGCCTGCAGGAATGGTTTTCTTTAATTCCGCCAGTTTTTTATCGATCGCTTCGCCAAATTCGATATTATTCCCCCTGCATCCATAGAGATGGCAATGCCAATGGCTGGTTTGCCTTCAAAGTAGAACTGTGGATTGCTAGGGTCTTGATAGGTCATAGTTACATCAGCCATGTCGCCGAGTCGCAACGTTTGATTATTGATGCGAATTGGCATATCTTGTACCGCTTGAGGGCTATCGAATAGGCCATTAACGCGGAGATATACATTGTTTGTATCTGTCGTAATCATACCAGCTGGAACCATCATACTTTGCTGTTTGATAGCCGTTAATAGCTGTTGTGTGCTGACTTGATAAGATGCTAGCTTATCCTTGTTGATCGTTACATTAAGGGTTTGTTGTTGAACTCCAATGAGGCTGATTTTTTTAACATTAGGAACTGATAAAAGCTGACGTTTCAAGTCTTCTGCTTGTTGCCGCTTTTCTTCGTACGAATATTCATCACCACTGATGGCGTAAATGATGCCGTATACATCGTCGAATCGATCGTTGATGGTAGGGCCTTGAACGCCTTGCGGCAGTGATTTCCATTCGTCGTTGATCATATTCCGCGCTTCTTCCCAAGCGGGACGAATTTTATCAGATGGCAAATCTTCTTTCAGATTAATATAAATTACCGATTTGCTGCCGTCTGTGAAAGATTTCGTATAATCCACGCCAGGTAGATCGCGCAATTTTTCTTCTAGTTTGTCCGTTACCTGATCTGACATTTCTTGTGGGGAAGCCCCCGGCCAAGCAACGCCGACCACCATGGTGCGCATCGTAAAGTCTGGGTCCTCCATACGGCCCATTTGAGAGTACGAGAAGATACCAAAGGTGAGGAGCACAGCCATGAAGTAGTAGATAATGGACTTGTGTTTGAGAGCCCATTCGGCTAAGTTAAATTGTTTCATTGACTAACCGCCGTCCCTTCTTGTAACTGTTGGGTACCTGCGGTGATGACAATGTCGCCTTTAGCTAAGCCAGATGTGACGATAACTGAGTTTTGACCAAAAATCGCCTGTTTTGATAGGAACGAGATGGGCCTTTTTATCGCGGATGATATAGACTGCATTGTTGCCGTTCGAGTCTTTCACAAGAGCCGTCAAAGGAATCGTAATATTGCTAGTATCTGTTGTCGTTAGATTTACGTTAACAGTCATACCTAGTTGTACTTCACTAGATGCATTTTGTAAGGCAATTTTTACGGTATACGTTCTCGCCACAGGATCTGGGACTGGTGAAATCTCACGTACAACGCCTTGCACCTTTACATCTGGCAAGGCCCAGAAGGTAATAGTGGCAGGGCTACCTACGTGAATTTTACTCAATTCTTGTTCTGGTAAAGCGATAACTGCTTCTGGATCGTGACCAGCTGCTAAGGTACCAATGCTTTGACCTGCTGCGACCACTTGGCCTGATTCAAGATTGAGGGCCGTTATAATTCCCGTATCTGGAGCCGTTAAGTTGGTGTAACTATTTTGATTGCTACTCAAATTGAGGCTTGCTTGGGCCTGTTGTAGTTGAGCAGCTGTCGCATTCAATTGGTTTTCCGCTTGGTCTAATTGCAATTTACTAATTGCTTGTTGCGCATAGAGTTCGCGGTATCTGTTAGCATTTGTTTCTGCTAATTCGTAAGCCGATTGAGCTGCTTTTTACGGCGCCTTCTGCATTTTGCATTTGTGCTGCCGTATCAGAACCGTTGATTTGAGCAATCACTTGTCCTGCTTCTACTACATCACCAACATTAACAAATTTGTTGATAACGCGGCCTCCAATTTGAAAGGCTAGTTTAGTTTCCGTCTTATTGTGGATGGTGCCTGCATAACCAGCACTGGTAGTGCCTGATTCTTCACCGATGGTGATGGTGCGCACCTTGAGGCTTGTATCCTCAGGTGGCTTTTCTGATCCACAACCACTTATGACGGCAGTCCCTATTAATAGGGCCCCTATGGTTGCTATGACTCTTGGATTCATAGAATCTCTCCTTTTACTACCACACATAAGCCCTATGAAAGCTGCAACATATTCGTTACAACTAAGCATCATAGGACTTTTATTGTTAGCATATTTCTAAATACATACACAAGATAAGGATATAGAAATACTATTCTACTTATATATTTTATACAATTTAATAATACTATATTTAAATATATAATTCTACCCTTTATGCGGAATATAAAAGGATTATATACTTATTTGACATATTTGTTAGTATATTTTGAACATATGTCTTTTTTTATTTTAAAAATCATAGGTTGTTAGGTTGTTAGTATTAAAAAAAGTGAGTCCTCCTTAGAGAACTCACTCTTTTATACATGTTTATAAGCTTTTATATACTGTTTGTTATCTTATTACCCTAAATTATTAAGGCTTAATTATCTTTAAATACCCTAAATTATTAAGGTTTAATCGTTAATAATAGTAAGCTAGTAGATGTTATTATTTTTCTTCTTCTTGTTCTACAATAGGTTCTTCATAGGTAACAAGGATTTTTGTCGATACGGGTATTATCCATGTCGATGACTTCAAAGGTATAGCCATTCCATTTTGCCTTGTCTAGTTCTTTTGGAATGCGACCGAAGAGCAGATTCAAAAGGCCACCCATAGTTTTGTACAAGTCATCTTCTTCGCCTGGTAATTCTTCATCGATGTGGAAGAATTCTTTAAATTCATCTACGTCGAGTAGACCGTCTACGAGCCATGCACCATCGCGTTCGATGATTTTATTTTTCTTCTTCTTTGATTTCGTCTTCACCAGAAGGCATGAGGCCTACGATTTCTTCCATGATGTCATGCAAGGTTACGAGACCTGTGAAACCGCCGTACTCATCGAGGATAATAGACTCGTGAACGCCTTCAGTACGAAGTACGTTCAATAACTTCATGAGTGGAATGGATTCTGGAACGAGGACAGGTTCCTTGAGACAAGACTTGATAATATCTTGAATGGAACTTTCACTAGGACGTTGCATAATTTGAACTAATACGTCAGATACGGTAACGAGACCATTTAGTTCGTCCAAGGAATCGGTGCCAACAGGAATGCGATAATGGTTGGCATTTTTGAGGACATCCATGATTTCGTCCTCAGTGCCGTTTAGGTCGATCCATTTGAGCTGTGTACGCGGCGTCATCACGTCGCCAGCGTTCATATCTGCAAGGTGGAAGATATTTTCTACGAGAATTGGTTCCTCTTCTTCGTAAGCACCCATAGCAACGCCTTCGGTGAGCATCTTGTTGATTTCAGACTCTGTAACAGGAGCCTCTTCTTTCACAGTCACGCCTAGTAATTTTAAGAGGAACTCTGTGGAAACGCCGAGAAAGCTAACGATTGGCTTTAAGGCTACAGACAACCAATAAATCGGTTTTGCTACGACTACGGCAATGCTTTCAGGACTATTTAAGGCTAAACGTTTCGGCACGAGTTCGCCAATAACGAGGGATAAATAGGTGATAACCGTAACGATGAGTAAGGAACTAATGGATGCTGCATAGGGCTCAATGCTTGGAATATTAGCTACTAAAATCTCTTCTAAAGGACCAGAGAAGGTCGCACCAGAATACAAACCAGTTAAAAATACCAACGAGGGTAATACCAATTTGAATAGTAGAAAACATATTATTAGGGTTCTCTGCTAATTCGAAGGCTTTTTTAGCACGTTCATTGCCCGCTTCTGCTAATTCTTCGAGTTTACGTTTTTTCGCATTGACGATGGCTAACTCCGTCATGGAGAATAAGCCATTGGCGATGATTAATATGACGATAATTATAAAATCTAAGGTCAGATCACTGTCCATGTAAGTAGACACTCCTTTTTTTAATGACATATCATTCTGCACATGAGAATATTGAAATATTACTCTTTAGTATACCATATTAACATCAATAAATGTTTGGATACAATAAAGGCACCCAAAAGGGTGCTTTTGGTATATACTATAGGTGTTACCGCCCCAAACTGGTAACAGGAAGGGGGTGTATTAAAATGCTCGAAATATTTATTTCCTTCACAGTATCTATCGTAGCAAGTATAATTGGGGTTATAGGACAAAACGTGTTGGTTTTATAGGCGATGGAGTCAGTAAATTACTGGCTCCATCGCCATTTTAAGTTCTTTTGATAAACTTAGAGGGTGGACAAAATGTGTTGGTAAAAAGTCCCACAACCCTTGATTTTACTGGCCTCAATAAGGTTATATCTTCTTAGAAAAACTGTGTTCTAAGTGGAGGGAATAATCATGCTGGTAAGATGTATAAATTGTGGATTTTCTTGTCAAAAATATGGGAAAACTAAAGCTGGATCACAACGATGGTATTGTAAGCAGTGTAACATCACTTTTACACAAACTATTGATAATACTACTAAATGTTTTCATCGATTTCTAAATTGGTTATTTAGTAAAGAAACACAACAGGATATGCCTGGGCAAGGCCGTACATTTCGTAGACAGATAGCTGATTTTTGGCAAATATGGCCTATGCCTCCTAAAATTGAAACCTCGAGAGATGTGGTATTTGTTGATGGTATTTACTTAGCTAAAAAAGCTTGTGTTTTGATCTGTTATGATGGTGAACATGTATTAGGGTGGTATTTATGTAGGTCAGAACAATCGCGCTCATGGCAAGCTCTTATGCAGCGAATAGCGACACCCATTGTAGTGGTTTCTGATGGTGGACCTGGCCTTAGAAAAGCATTAAAAAAAGTTTGGTATACGGCCAAACTTCAACGTTGTATTGTTCATGCTGTATGGCAAGTACATCGCTACACTACTAGACGGCCTAAGACATTAGCAGGCATTATGTTAAAAGATTTAGCAAGCGATTTATATAGTGTAAAAAAACACAGGAAGATGCACAAATATGGATTCAACGATTATTTAATTGGAGACTAACTTTTAAAGAGTTTCTAAGTGAAATGACACGTGATAGTAATGATAATTTAAGAGCTACGCATGAACGCTTATTAAAAGCCTATAACTCTCTGGTGATATTAATTAATACAGAGACAATGTTTAGATATTTAGATGAAACATTGGTGTTGGATAAAAAATGTCCGAGGACTAATAACCCTATTGAAGGTGGAGTAAACGCACAACTCAGACGTTTATTGCGTTACCATCGAGGGATGTCTGTAGAAAAAAACGCATAAAAAGCGGTCTTCTGGTGGTGTTATTTACACTCACCAAGACCGCTTTTCTGCAAAAAGAAATACTTGAGGTAATGCCAACTGATGCAAGTATTTCTAAAATATATAGATCTATGAATGAAAGAGCCCAACTTCAAGGCATAATTCCAACTTGGGGGGATGCCATTTCTTGGGGTGATTTGCATAACTATGACAAATTATCTTTCAATGATTGGGATTAAAGTACCAACACGTTTTGTCCTATAACCCTATAATTGGATATTATATTTGCAAGTGGCTAGATAAATATTAGGCCGGTAACTAGCACAAAAAGAGGAGGGCTGCCACCCTCCTCTTTTTGTTTTTGCATGCATTAAAAATGCTAGCAAAAATATTTATTTCCTTTTATCTATAATTATATTACACAATTTAGTATTATTTGTAAATAATATTATATGCATATACAATAGTTGATATAACTAGATATTACTTAATATTACTTAATATATTACGATTGATATAAGGTAGAAAAATAGACATATGACAAGTGAGCAGGAATGGGAACAGGTTTTACAAATAAAAAAACAGCAGGCCGCGATGATAGTCGGTCAGATACAGAGCATCATCCGTATGAGCCGACTGATTATTGCGTCCTAGAGCGGTTGGCGAACAGCGGTCATATTTGCAAGAAACATACCCTTATCGATTATGGCAGTGGCAAGGGCCGTGTTAGCATTTTTTTATGGCTTACCAAACGGGCTGTCATTCCATCGGCATCGAATACGATGAACGATTATATGAAAAGGCTCTTATCAATTGTGAAAGCCCAGCAGCGCGCAATCGGGTGAGTTTTGTACACGGTGATGCGGCGCTCTATGAATTGTCAGCTCAAGCAGATCGATGCTTTTTTTCTTTAATCCCTTTGCACTCCATACGATTAAGCGCGTATTAGGAAATATCTTTGATTCCCTGTATCATCATCCGCGTGAAATCAAATTATTTTTTTCTACTATGTTAACGAAGAGGTTGAAAAACTTCTTAAATAACCATGTACGACTCGAACAGGAAGAACCTATTGACTGCAGTGATCTCTTTGAAGAAAAAGGATGCAAAGGAGCGAATTCTCGTCTATTCCGTTAATCTATTTTTAAATAACTATACCTCGATCTCAATGATTCTTTAGTAAACCTCGATTTAAATGATCCTTTAGTAGTACTAATTTACAGTACCAAGGATTGTTCGAATCGAGGTTTTCATTTTTATTTTTTTATTCTAATTTTATGGGACTTTTTACCTATATTATTAAGGAAAAAAAGCCTATAAATTCTGCTATAATAATATATTAGAGATTATAAAATCAATTCATTTTTTTACAGTTCTATACATTGATTCGTATGCGCTAGTTTAGTGGGTAGGGATGAGTGTATTGAATACAGGAGGTACGCATGGAACTCATCGATACAGTATTGATTGAACGCATTCGCAAGGCCTTAATTAAACGTTACGACCGAGATCAACAAATTCAACAAATGATTGAAGAAATCGGCGCCGAAGAGGGCCTTAATGAGTCTGAACTGGCTATCGTTTACCAAGCCTATTTAGAGGTAAAGGAACGAGTATACTATACATCTACTCTCGTTGATTTGTGGAACCAAATAGAAGAGGTTCAAAAACGGATGTCCTTGTTGCATACCTACGAATCTCTTGAGCAAGATTTGTTTGGTGATGTACTTGGCGACGATAAGGAAGACATCATTCTGTCAGATACGTCGTATCTTGGCAAGGGTGTTAGTCATAACGACGACGTGTACGCTATGGAACAGGTGCAATTGTCCGATGTGCCAGTGCAACATGATTCCACAGTGGGCATGAACCACATTAAATTGAACGAATTGAACTCTATAGGTGGCCTTTTCACAGGCTCTGGTGAAAGCTCTGATAAGGAAATCGTCGCATTTGATGATGATACTATAGAGCATCTTGATGTAAATCCACTAGACGGCGTTGAAAGCTTAGAAGTTCATCATTTAAACGAGGAAAATCCTTTTGATAATGATGATTTAGAAACAATTTTATCATCTAAGAACAAAGATAAAAAATCTAAAAAAGATAAGAAATTAGAGGAAGAAGATGTATTGGATGAAGAGGATATGTCTTCTATTGATCCATATACAGCGGTAAATGCATTGTTATTTGGTAAAAGCTGGTTTAGAGTCCGATAAAGCAAATAAGAAGCTAGAAAAAGATTCTTAAAAAAAGCAATTGAAACGCGTTGATGATGAATGGGCGCGGATTAACGGCTCTGACGTAAAAAAATCCAAGGACGAAAAAATCTAAAGAAGATAAGAAATCTAAAGAGGATAAAAAAAGTCTAAAGAGGATAAAAAAAGTCTAAGGAAGATAAAAAAAGAGAAAAAAACACAAAAAAAGTCCAAGGAAGAAAAAAACAGGCTAAGGACGAAGAAAAGTTAAAGAAAAAAAGAAAGATAAGGCTGATAAGAAGCTTAAAGTCTTGAACGATAAGTTAAAAAAACAGTATTTTTTTGGCGGATACTTTCAAGAAAAAAAGATAAGAAGAAAGACAAGAAAAAAAGGATAAAAAAAGTCCGAAAAGGATAGATCCGAAAAAAAGCAGAAACGATAGTTTCCGTATGGAATAGTAAGGCCTCTGAACAGGGGGCTAAGGAGAGTACTAGTGCAAAGAAATCGGCAGGTGCTGGGACTATCGACCGTGGATGCGGTAAATGCAAACGATGTAAGGGGCCTAAATGTAAGAAATATCCAGGATAGTTATGTAGTGTTAGGTAAATAGTTAGAGTTATAAGATACAACAGTTAGGGGTTAATGATGAACCGATGGCAGCGATTATTTGAAGGCATAAAGACAGAGATTAAGGTGTTTATCTTTTTCTCTGCTTTGTTGACTGCATTTAGAATCGTGTTTCTTGCAGTATTTCAATCACAACTAGCTTCTGTGACGATGGAGAATATCCTCACGTCCTTGTGGCTAGGCTTTAGATTGAGTCTCAAGACCGTCGGTTCTTTGTGTTTACTAGGCTTTTTAGGAGGTACGTTGGTGTATACCTTTGTACCTAAATGGCCGTCCTTACGGATTAAACAAGTTCTCTATTCCATAGTGACTGTACTGTTGACCTTCCTATTCTTAGGTCGCATTCCGTTTTATAAAATATTCAACTCATCTTACAATGCGATGCTCATCAATGGTAAAAATGATGATATCAGCGCCATTGTAAATACGGCGATTAACGAATATAACGCCCTCATGTACATCGTTGGGGCCGTAGTATTGAGTGCAGCTCTTTGCTATTTCCTCATTCGCTTCTTAGGATGGGGCGCGAAGAAATATAGCGACTATGTTGGTAACGAACCGAGTGGTAGTGATCAACTGAGTGCTAGTGAACAAGTTAGCTGTCCTACTTGGTATCCTAAGACGAAGAAAACGCAGTGGATGACGGGCATTGGGCTCACTGTAGTTTTTCGCTGTACTAGGTCTATTCTTTAGATTTGGCGGTGCTTTCAGTTATACGAATTCCATTAACTGGGAAAGTGCGGCGCGCCTCAGTTCCAATTTGTTAAATGAAAATATCCTCGATGATGTGCAGGCCTTGTATCGCGTTAAAAGCATTGCGAAACGAACGGCTGAGCTAGAGGTTATCAACTTAACACCTCAGGAGTTAAACGAAAAAATCACTGCTGTAGGTGGTAAACCTAATGGCACTAACTTTGATGGTTCTTTCACAAGAACTATTACGACAGAGCGCCTAGCAGAGCAACCGCAGTCCATCAATATCGTTCTCGGTGAATCCTATGGTTTGTGGCCATTCCTCAGTGAATATAACGAACCTGGTGCGTATCTCGTTGAACAAGGTCGTAAATACGCTGCCAGTCCTCAAGCGATGAGCACGCAGCTAGCCCTTGCTCAAGGTACGGGCACTATGCCGGCTATCAATGGTTTGTTAACAGGTATGCCTGATACAGGCCTATATCCTAACTATGAAGGTGAAAGTTTCAAACAACCGTATGGTTTAGGCATTGGTCCTGTTATGAAAAAGCTAGGCTACAAAACTGTATTCTGGTACGGCGGCTTTAGTACATGGCAAAATGTTAAGAACTTTGCTCTATCTCAAGGCTTTGATGAATTCCACGATGCGTCCGAAATGCCTAGCGAAGACGGCAATGCCTGGGGCGTAGGCGATAAAGACTTGTTTAAAGCGATTTCTGCGTACATGGATCAACATAGAGGGGAAAAAATCCTCAATGTCATCATGACCACCTCTAATCATCCGCCGTATAGCATCAATGTAGCTAAGGAAGGCTTTGATGCGAGTAAGGTAAAAGGTCATGTACCTGATTCCATTTCCGATGATGAAAAACAATTAAACGAAATGGGCCATATTTGGTATGCAGACCATGTGATGGGGAACTTTATCGGTAACGAAGAAAAAGCAGATCCGTCTGCGCTCTTCGTCATCACAGGTGACCATAGCGAACGATTTAACTTTGCTCGTGAAGTAGGGCCTAATGTGGCATCTACGATTCCTATTATCTTCTACGGTCGAGGCATCCATAAAGACTGGCTCGCTCCAAACGCCTTTGGCATGAGCATTCAAATCATTCCAACCTTGGCAGAATTAGCGGGACGACCTGGTCAAACCTATGAAACGATGGTGCCAAGCTTGTTTACACAAGAGGAATTTGTCTTTAACCATAGATTATATCTAGATAAAAACGGAAAAGTCTTAGAACAAAGTGCGAGTATGCCTCAATTCTATGGGGATATGATTAAAAACATGCGCGAACTCGCGGCATGGCGTATTAAGCACGGGGATAAGATTAAGTAAAAGATAATATTAGTAAGAGATTTTTAGTAGGAAATTATTTAGTTTTTTTTAGTGAAACAATAATTTTCTACTAACATCTTTAGTATGTATATAAATAGGGAGTAGTATACATTGCATATCTTAGATATTATTAAATCTGTTTTCAATTTACAAAAATACTGATATAGAACTTATACCTTTGAAACAAGGTATGACAAATGATTCATTTATCTTTAGCATTAATAATGAACGATATATCATTAGGGTTCCAGGGATTAATACAGAAAAAAATAATTAATAGACATCAAGAATATGATGTTTATCAAGCTATAAAGGATGAAGAGTTTGTAGAACCTTTAATTTATATTGATAGAGACAAAGGCTATAAAATTTCAAAATTTATAGAAAACTCTCATACTGTTAACCCAAAGGATTGGAACGAAATTAATGCGTGTTTAAAGCGATTGAAAAGAGTTTCACAGTCAATCACATCGAGTAGAGCATTATTTTTGATGTATTTGAGCATATTAATTATTATGAATCATTAATGCCAAATGCTAGTAAATATGAGGACTATAAGGAAACAAAAAAGAATATAGAGTCTTTAGAGCCTATCATAGAGAACTTGGTAAAGGATTGGGCTTTGTGCCATATTGATGCGGTATGTGACAATTTTTTAGTTACAGAAAATCAAGACGTATATCTCATAGATTTTTGAATATGCTGCTATGCAGGATCCAGATTTAGATGTGGCTATGTTTATTGTATATTCCTTGTTTAACCGACAAGAGATTGATCGAATTATCGACATATATTTTGAGCATCAAGCGACACCGCTAAAACGGTATAAGATTTACTCTTATATTGCTATTGTTGGACTATTGTGGAGTAATTGGTGCGAAGCGAAACAAGATCAAGAATTATTGAATAGTTCTTATGCTCAGCAACAATACAATTATGCGAAAACGTTCTATCAAATTGTATTCGATGAGGCGCGAAATTTACCTGAATTTTTGCGAATTGGTGAGATAGCTATGCTTAACGCTCTTCTTTCAGGTATATTTTGGGGTGCTGATACTAGTTTTATGGGATATTATTTTTCCATATATTCCATATATTTTGCAGTACCCTTAATGCTTCCCATATTTATAACATTTATCCATGATATGGTTAGTGCATTACTGATTAATATATCTATCCTTGTTACGGGACGATTTAATTCTGTTATTGAAGATATAAAAAAAGCAAAGTCAAAATATATTTGGTTTGGATCACTCTTAGGTGGACCTATCGGGATGTGTTCCTTTATTTTAGCCATTGAATACACTGGACCTACTATCACTGCTATTATTAGTTCGATTTATCCAGCAGTAGGCCTTTTCTTTGCTTATATATTTTTGAAAGAAAAGAGGAACCCCTATCAAGTTGTTGCCTTATTTATAGCTATTGCTTTTATTATTGCCCTAGGTTTTATTGATGAAGGCCATACAAATAGAAGTATAATAGGGATAATTTTTGCCTTAGTGTGTGCTTGTGCTTGGGGTAGTGAAGCCGTTTTATGCTCGTATGGTATGAAATCAGGAGAAATATCAAATTTAAGCGCCATCTGTATTAGACAAAATTTATCTATGATTACCTATGGTACGCTGATGACTTTATATTTTATTTTCTTTCATTATGGTGAAAGTATAGATTTTAATTCTAGTCTTGCTTATATAGGAATGGCTGCAATATTTTGGATCTACATCCTATTATTGTTACTACCGAGCGTTAGCGACCATTGGTGTTAGTAGAGCGATGGCGTTAAATATTAGTTATACTGCTTTTTCGGCGATTTTCTCTTATCTCTTATTTGGTATTGAATTGACTATAAGCCAAATGTTGATAGGATTTTTGTATAGTAGTAAGTGGGTTAATTTCAGCATATGATTTCGAAAAAGTGAATTTAATGAGTATGTAAATCATAAGCAGTATGATTACATTGAACAACATAAAGTAACCAATGCGATTATATTGGCAGCTGGTAAATCTAAGCGCTTTAAACCTATTAGTGATTATTGCCCAAAAGGGCTTAGTATTGTTAAGGGTGAAGTCCTTGTAGAGCGACAAATCAAACAATTACAGGCTGTTGGTATAACTGATATTACCCTTGTGGTGGGTTATAAAAAAGAGATGTTCTTCTATTTGGAAGATAAATATAATGTAAAAATTGTTGTGAATGAACAGTATGATACGCAAGATAATATTTCATCATTGCGGTTAGTGTTAGATCGACTAGATAATACTTATATTTGCTCTGTAGATAACTATTATCCAGAAAACCTATTTAATGCCTATGAATATCGAGGCTTTTACTCGACTATCTATGTAGAAAGTAATACTGATGAGTGGGTTGTAACAACTGATGAATATGGCTATATAAATGATGTAACAATAGGAGCACCTAGTGGCCATATTATGTTAGGATTTGTCTATTTTGATCGACAATTTAGCGAGAACTTTAGACAAGTTATTCTAGATGTAGAAGGTATAGATGAATATAATCATCATGTTTGGGAATATCTATATATGAAACATCTAGATAGACTAAAATTAGAAATAAAAAGAATTTGATAAGACTAGTATATTAGAGTTTGATACTGTAGATGATGCTATTTATTACGATAAAGATTTTTTTTAGCAAATAATGTAAAGGATTCACTAGGATAATATATTAGTCATAGGTCATTATATTAATAGGGGAGTATAATGGAGTTAGTAGAAAAATATTAGGGATACACAAAACTTAATGTTACCTGTTCTAGTTTTTTTATTGATAAAATTTGTAGAGAACATAATCTTAGATATTCATTAGCCTATGGTACATTAATTGGGGCTATTAGACATAAAGGCTTTATTCCTTGGGATGATGATATTGATATTCTGATGCCACGACCAGATTATGAGAAATTACAGAACATCATTAAAAAAATATGAATTCTGATGAGTTTGGGATAATGGACTCTAATGATTTAGATAGCTTTTATGTAACAAGAATGGCAAAAGATCTTTAATAAAAAGACGTATCTAAAAGAGTTTCCTCATAAATATATTTTTGGAATATGGTGCTTTTTGTCGATATTTTTTTGCCGTTAATGGTATGCCTGATAATGTAGCAGAAATAAAAAAATGAAGAAAGATATTTTTTTGTGTAGCCGTTTCTTACATATGTATATCTCATCTATATATAGAATTAGAGGGAAACGCAAGAAATTTACTTGGTTCTTTAAGCCTTTTTGCAAAATGGGCTCTGAATAAATCTAATGAAATATTTAACCGTTATGATTTTGATTCCTCTAAATATGCTATGAATTTTTGAAGGTGATTCCATTGAAAAAAAGAATTGATGGAATCAGATTTGTTTAATCATTTAATTGATGTAGAATTTGAAGGACATCAGTTCAAGGTTTTTTTGAACAATATGATTCATATTTAAAAACACATGTATGGTGATTATATGCAATTGCCATCCATTGAAGAACAAGAGCCGCATCATTCGTTTGATTTATATAAAAATATAAAAGGTGTATTATGGCAACAATTACGGCTATCATATTAGCTAGAAATGAAGAACAACATATTGTAGATTGTATTAAGAGCATTCAATGTGCTAATGAAATTCTAGTGATTGATGATGGTAGTACGGATAGAACTGTAGAACTAGCAGAGTCATTAGGTGCTGTAGTTATACCTCATCCATTAAATAATGACTGGTCTCAGCAGCGACGCTTTGGCATTAGTCAAGCATCCTGTGATTGGATCTTATTTATTGATGCAGATGAACGAGTTTCTCCAGAATTAAATGAAGAAATACTAAAAGCTGTAAATAGTGGAGAGCAAAAGGCATATTGGTTATCTCGTCATAGTTTATTCCGTCATAATAAGGCTAGTCATGGAACCATGCGCCCAGATAAGGTATTACGGTTAATGCCAAAAGAAGGAGCTACCGTAGAAGGCTTTGTCCATGAAGCATTTATTAGTCCTTTCCCGAAAGATAAATTAAAAGGAAAGTTATATCATTATACTTATGATAACTGGACACAGTATCTTAATAAAGTTAACAAATATACGTCAGCTGCTGCGGCAAATTATTATGAGCAAGGTAAATCCTGTTCATTTTTGCTAGACATCATTTTGAGACCTCAATGGGCCTTCTTTAAAATCTATATTTTACAAAGAGGTTTTTTAGACGGTAAATTTGGTTTTATTTTATCTTTATACCACTACATGTATACTGTTACTAAGTATGTAAAACTGTATTATTTGATTAAATCTAATGGAAAAATTATAAGCATATCTTTTTCTATAATTAATATAAAAAGCAAGTCCCCCTGTAAATTTAGGCTATATAATGAGTGAACAATTTTATTTATCCTTACAACAAAATATAAAAATTAATGATTTGGGCACCTATATTAGCAACCATATTTAGAATTATCTTTATGATAGTCTATAACCCATACTCCTCTTGGAATGGAAGATGGCAGGCCGCTATAGGTTCATTACGATATGGTTTTTTTGGTGGGGGATGGATTTTTGATGCCTACGTATTTTTTTACTACCCTTAGTATTGGTAACGCTCCCTGCATTACTATTTGAAGGGTCTCATCAAATAGAAGATGTTGTACGATTAGTGGGATTAACTATTTATTCCTGCATACTATACGCAGCCTTTGCAGGTAAGATGATATTTTATAAGCATTTCCATGATACTTATAACTATATGGTTCACTATGGTAATCATGCAGAGAAACGCAATTTGATAGATATATTCTTTAATCAAGATCGAGGCGCACTTGTATTATTAGGTTTTATTCCTATTGCTATTGCATCTTGGTATATGGGAACACTATTCTTATCCTTGCCGTCCATTCCATATCCAGAGTCTTATTTGACAGATACGTGGATGATAGTTGGGTGGAATATATTATTAGTGGCTCTATCTGTAGTAGGTTTTTATTGGTTCCGCTATGGTGGTACCTTATCTCACGATAATAAACCTGAATGGGATACAATTCCTACAGTGGTTAAAGAAGATATCTTCTTTGCTCGTGCTACAGTACCAGATCTATGTGCATTGGAAACCGTTTACAAACACCCTTTACGCTCTGAATACACTGTTTCCGAAGAGGATGTTAATGATGCCATACACCGTATTGTTCCCAGTGAATATAAAAACACGTGGCAACAACTCGATAACCCTCTATATGCTTTCAAAAAAATGGCTAAAGGGTCAAAGATTAAGAAACCTAAACATATTTTCTTTATTGTTGGTGAAAGTATTCCTCAGTGGTCCTTAGACGAAACACATAAGCTGCTCAATATTTGTCCAGGGCTTTGGGATTTTAAAAGCCAGCCGAATACTGTACAAATTCCAAATTTTTTACCTGCTGGTAATGTTTCAAGACCATCTATTGTTAGTCTTATGAGTGGTATCTATGATGCCGGTTTAGAACTCAATGAACGAGATCAATTTTGGAATGGAGCCTTTCCTACATCGTTTGCCTATCAAATGAAGCAGCTGGGGTATCAAACCATATATTGGTATGGCGGCAATGCGTCATATGGTAATTTTAATCATTTTGGTAAGGCTCAAGGTTTTGACCGAGTAGAAAGTGCATCTATCTTCTGTGGTCCTGATGCACCAAAGACATGGGTTGGAGTTTATGACCATGTATTCTTAGAAAATATGGAGCAACAAATTAAAGCTCTTGATACACCAACCTTCCATTTTATCTATACGACATCAAACCATAGTCCATACAAGATAGAGGATTCTTTACTCGATTATGATCCTAAAAAGTTATGCCTCATGTAGGTGAGGATTTACGTTCTAACAAGACTCGGAACAAGGAACTGGCTACATATCGGTATAGTGATAAGGCTCTCTTTTCATTTGTCGATTCTATGAAAAAGGCTTATCCAGATAGTTTATTTATTATTACTGGTGACCATTCAAATTTATTTGGATCGTTGAATAATACGTCTCTCATTCATCGTGACTATACATTACGCGACACGTTCTGCACTGTTGCGTTATTACAACATCCTGATTTAGATAGTAATATGATTACTACTCAAAAAGGGACTCATATGAGTTTAATGCCAACTATTATTGAGGCGATAGCACCAAAAAGGGTTTGAGTATTACTCGATTACGCCATCTTTGTTTGATGACCAACCAGAAACTTTGGTGACTCCCTATCAATGGATTACAGATTCACTTATGGGGGATATTCGATCTGATTATGGTGAAAGTAATCAACCATCAGCTGAACCAGTAACTCAGATAAGACCTATAGATAATCATGCTAAAGAAGCACGAGATTGGAGTTTATTAACAACTTGGTTAATTAACCATGAAGAAAAAGCTATTTTTCAAAAAGATGATTAACATATGTTAATCATCTTTTAATGAATATTGTATAGATAGGGGATTTAGTTAAGAGATTCGTTATTTGAGGTGATAAAGGTGTTTCAATATATACAAAATCAATGGGCAAAAGGCCGAAAAATATATGGTAAGCGCAGTTGGAGAGAAACGAGACGAGTTGTATTGCACACGGCTCGCTCCTTAGGTCGCCGCCAACATATGAAACGATTAGAAAACTATTTTGCTAATTATAAACCAGATCCAGAATTACTACACCGTCAAATTGGTTTATATGAGTTGATGACGCGGATCTTTTTCTTTAAAGAATCTACTGCAGATGAGCGTTTAGATGCCATTATCAATCATTTTGATTATATACAAAATGTATTTACTGATGAAGCCATTCAATCCATGTATTCTGTTGACGAAACTAACATCTGGGATGATGTAAGCCGTATTAAGCGCGGTTTTATCGTTTGGGAATCAGAAGAATTGAATATGAAAGCTCAACTCTATTATGGCCCAGGGCAACGTAAAGAAGGCTTGTTAACATTATTACTAACATTAGAATCAAAAGGTGTATATCATGCTAATTTCCGATTTGGTAAAGGTTTTAATGGGGAAAAAAGCCATGTGGATTGGTACGATTCAAGGCTATAAGGATGGTTTAGATAATGCAAAAAAATAGCTACCAAAAAGATGTTTGGTTATCGACCAAAAAACTTTATCATGTATTTACTTAGATTGATTGCTAAAGAATGCGGTGTAGAAACAATCTATGCTGTATCTGATGAAGGTTTTTATGCAAATACACATTTAATACGTATTCATCGTGCTAAAGTGGCGGAACTCGATTCTTTATGGCAAGAAAGTGGTGGCGAACTTTCACAAGATCCTAGATTTTACAAAAATTCCACTGGAAGAATATCGCAAGCCAATTGAAGAAATCAAATCACAAAAAAACGTAGCCAATACAGAAAAACGCTATGAATTACTTGATCAATATATGGTACAAGTTCATGAAAATTTAAAAGCCATACTTAAAAATAATTATTGACTAATATTTTAAGATAAAAAGTATAAGCATCCTATTCGATGAAAAGGGTGGTTAAGAATTAAATTAAGGGTTATAGGACAAAAAAAGTGTGTGACTAATCCCAATAAGTTGGAAAAATCTGTAGACATATGTAGCTCATTCCAAACAGGAGCATCACCCCATTGAGGGATTGAACGATCTATTTGGCAATAATCAGATAACCGTTTGTAGATAGCAGCAATCGATTCATCTGTAGGCATACAATTTAATATATCTGAAATAGAAAGCGGTCTTGGTGAGTGCATATAGCACCACCAATAGACCGCTTTTAGTCTTCTTTCAAGTGAAAGACCCCTATGAGCCCGTAACATACTTCTTAGTTGAGCATTTACTCCACCTTCAATACGATTATTTGTTGTAGGTATTGTAATATCAAAAACATTCCAAAAAAAGTAAATAAAGTTTGTTGCCTAATCAGACGCCATAATGATGATTCAGTCTTTAAGCAAACGCTCATGTGTAGAGCGTTTGTTTCCGAATTCATCAATCGTCATTTCTCGTAAAAAATCAGAATATGTCATTCGCCACGCTGAAAGCTCATTAATCCATATAAAGGCTTGATCCATTGTTTTCACATTAAATAAAGCTTTGGCAAGACTATAAAGGTCCTTCCCAGCTAACGTTTTAGGTCTACTTGTCGTATATCGTCTAACCTGACAAAAAATGTGAAACAGGCATCTTTGGTGACTGCTATGAGGCCAAACTTTACGTAATGCTTTAGGCAAACCATTAGCACCATCAGACACAACGACTTTTAGGTTCGGCAATCCGTTCCATTAAACACTGCCAAGCTCTAGCATGCTCATAACGACAGACATACCATCCTAGAACATGAGTATCATTGCAACAAATCAACACACATAAATTCCTGGCTAAGTAAATTCCATCAAGATATACCACATCATGTACTTCTTCCACTTTTGGTGGCAATGGCCATATGGACCAAAATTTAGCGGTTTTACGCCTGAATGTACGACCTTTACCAGGCATATCAGCTTGAATATTGGTACTGAATAACCAATTCAAGAATAGGCTTAACTCTTTACTTAAATTATTAATTTTAACGGTAAATGCCACCTTACAATGTTTGCAAAACCAACGCTGAGAACCAGATTTTAAAACACCGTGTTTAATACATGTTTCATTACAATCAGGACATTTTATTTGTCGCATAAACTCTTCCTCCATATTTGTTTATATATAGGAAGATATAACCTCATTTTAGTCAGTAATTACAAGGGGTGATTGATGTTTTCACCCACACTTTTTGTCCACCCTCAAACTTCTCCAAAAAAAGATTAAACCCTTATAACACTAGTAAATATCTAGTGTTATAAGGGTTTTTACACACACTTTTTGTCCTATAAGCCTAAATTAAACTAAAAAGCTAGTGTTCAAAAATATATTATTTTTGAACACTAGCTTTTTCGATATATAAAGTTTCTTCATTTATTAATCTAAGAAATAGATAAGTTAAATAAAAATAATTACATTTAATTAAAAAAATGAAGAATTCATGAAAGTTTTATAACTTTTCTGTAGAAATTTTAGAATTATCATGTATACTATCAATATCGAAATTATTAAATATCAAATACTAATATTTGGGGGTTAGTATAATTCGGATTTGATAAATATTGAGGGAGAAGATATGAGTACTACATTTATGATGATGAACAATCCAATGGATTTGATCATGAATCTAGTGGTAGACACTACTACTAATAGCACTCTTACTACATTAGAAGGGGCTATTGAAAAAAATATAAAAATCGATTTTGATGCAGCATCTAAACAAGCCATCTTTACTTTTTAAAAATGTATGGTGATTCTAAATACTATAAATTACGTATGATCGCAGATGCAAATCATGATTTAGAAGAGTTAACTGCTACAGAATATTTCTTTAAGACTGTAAACGTATTAGGTCTTGCTATTAATATGGCAAAAATCTAAGAAGAAATCGTTAGGTATTAAAGTAGACATGGAAAAACTCTTATGTATACTTAGAGAATTTAGATTCCAACGACGGTACATCTCATAAATTCCGTGGTTGGTTAGAGCATTAATAATACAGGATTTAGAGTGTTGAGCTGTATTATTAGAGGTGCCAATATATAAGCTGTTTTTATGAGTAAAAAAATGTAACATTTTTATAAATAGTTTATATGAAAAACTACATGAGAATATGGTAAAAATTAATATAATGAAATTAAGAGAGTTTAGTATCATTATATAAAGAAGGAAGGTTGTTTTTCTTGATGTTGTGTTGAGAAAAATGACCTTTTTTTATAAGTATAAATAATGAGAAAGTTATTATACATCGAAGATAACTAATATAAGAGAGTTTAGATTTGAGAAATAAATGAGCGTTTTATTTTAGAATGGGGAGATTAGTTCTAGGATAAGCAGCTTAGTGAAATAGTTTGAGAAGGCCTTTCATGATCAGAATACCAATCATAGAGCCTGTTGTATCAAGCAGAACATCGCCAATTGTTGCTGTCCTACCTGGTGTGTAAATTTGAATGACTTCATCTAATGAAGCGATGCAGATTGCCAGTAGGATACTTTTTTTGGCTATATGGGTTGTAAAAATTTGTTTGAATGTATAGTAAATAACTGCACCGAGAGCCATAAACTCTGTAAGGTGAGCCAGTTTACGCACATAGGTATCTAGAATAGTTACATTTGGATGTAATCCAAGTTTGATTAATAGGGGTTGTATATTTGTAGTAAAGAACATGCTGAGCTGAACGGAGTCAGTCTTTGCTTGATATGAATTACTCCAAATAAAAGCAATAATCAAGAGAATGATTACTGTGCTAATCGTTTTTTTCATTAATTATAACCTCTTGTAGTGTATTCGTATGATTAGTGTATTTATATGATACATATTTGATGTATTAAAAAAATGGGAAGTTAGATTAATTAAAAATAACTAGTTTAGTAGTTATGAGGGAGTATATATGAAAAAAATACATACGTTAATTCTAATGTCATCGTTAAGACCTTAATGGTAATTGTCGATTATATTTCTGTTATTTGCGGCATTGTATCCGCTTATAATTTGAGGTTGCTTTTTACCATTTAGTGAAAGTGACATGGTATTGCATATCGATTATTGGTATGCCTATATTATAACACCTCTTCTTTTTTTATAACAGTTCTCTTCTTGAACCACGGTTATAAAAATCGATACATCCTACTGGGAAAAAGGTAAAAAAATCATCTTCCGCAGTATTACTATTGGTATCGTATTGTCTATCGTTTTTAATGTACGCAGGTCATATTATAAATAATGTATCCCGCTTGTTCGTGATTTTATCTTATGGGTTTATATTACTTTACATCATTGTATTCCGTTATATCTTAGCTCGTACACTTATTAAATTGAACATTTTAGCTATTCCTGTATTACTTGTAGGGGCTGGCAAAACAGCAGAGCTCGTGGACGTTCATTTCAGCAATATGCCGCTTGCGATGTACAAAATTGTAGGTTTTGTAGATGATCATCCTAAATCCTCTGTATTAGCTAACAAATACGAATGCCTTGGCAAATTCAACGATGCTGAAGCAGTAATTAAGAAATATAATATTCCAAATGTTCTCGTCTGTGCGCCAGGCTTGGAATCTCACAAATTAGTCACTTTGATTAATAAACTGCAAATTCTCGTTGAAAAGGTAACCTTCGTTCCTGAGTTATTCGGTATTCCTGCAGCGAATATTCAAGCACGGGGCTTGATGAATGAACAAACCTTGATTTTAGAGGTAAAAAATAACCTCGCTCAACGACGCAATCGTCTCTTTAAACGAATCTTTGATATTACAGCTACAGTGATTGGTGGCATTTTGATTTTACCTGTAATAGCTATCGTAGCCATCTTAATTTACTTAGACTCTCCAGGTCCTATCGTATTTGGTCATAAACGTGTAGGTCAAGGGGGCAAGGAATTCCCTTGTTACAAATTCCGTTCCATGGTGCCTAATGCACAAGAGGCTTTGGAAATTTATTTGAAAGAAAATCCTGAAGCCCGTGAAGAATGGGAACGTGATTTCAAATTAAAAGATGATCCTCGTGTTACAAAAATCGGTAAATTCCTTCGTAAAACAAGTCTTGATGAATTGCCACAATTGTGGAATGTGTTGATTGGCGATATGAGCCTTGTAGGTCCAAGACCTATCGTGCGTGCAGAAGTTGAAAAATATGGCGAATATATTAACGATTTCTACCTTGTACCACCAGGGATTACAGGGGTATGGCAAGTAAGTGGTCGTAGTGATACGACGTATGAAGAACGAGTTCTTATGGACTCTTGGTATGTACACAATTGGTCCGTATGGATTGATATTGTGTATCTAGTGAAAACTGTGTTAGCAGTTCTTAAGGGTAAAGGTGCGTATTAATATATAGGTGCAAACATGAAAAAGGTTATTACATACGGTACTTATGATTTATTTCATGAAGGCCACTATAATCTCTTAAAAAATGCAAAAGCATTAGGAGATTACTTGATTGTTGGGGTTACCTCAGGTGACTTTGATAAAAATAGAGGCAAGTTAAATGTTCGTGACTCCTTGATGACTCGCATCAAGCATGTTGAAGAAACAGGCTTTGCTGACGAAATTATTATCGAAGAATACTTCGGTCAAAAAATCGATGATATCAAGAAATACGACGTTGATATCTTTACAGTAGGTTCTGACTGGAAGGGCCATTTCGACTATCTCAATGAATACTGTGAAGTAATTTACCTAGATAGAACGAAAGGTATTTCTAGTACAGAAATTAGAAATACAAATACCATAAAAATTAGGCTGTCACGGTGTGGAACAAGTAACGGCGCGCTTTTTAGATGAGGCTAAATACGTATCTGGTATGGATACAGGCGCTGTTTATGTGGAGAATAAACCTGATTATTTAGACAAACTCGTAGAGGACTATGAGCTCAAGATCTACTCTGATCAAGAAGCGTTCTACAATGCTATTGATGCGGTATACATCGTAGTGGAACCAAAGTATCAATTCCAAGCAATTATGAATGCTTTGAAACATAAAAAGCACGTTTTAGTAGAGTTCCCAATTCTCGTAACAGATGAGCAACTTCAAGAGATTACAGACTTGGCAGATGCTAATGGATGTATCTTTATGGAAGGCTTGAAAACGGCCTATACGCCAGCCTTTGGTAAATTGATTGCCTTGGCTAAAAGCGGCATTATCGGCAATATTTTGAGCGTTGATGCCAACTTTACGCAAATCTTGGGCAAACAACTGGCCGAACAAATTCGCCTAGTCGACGGTGGTAGCGTTAACGCATTAGCATCCTATCCATTTTTAGCTTTTGTTAAGTTCTTAGGCTTAGATTATAAAGACATTCAATTCTTCAGTCGCAATGACGATAAGGGTCTTGATATGTTCACTAAGATTCTAGTTTCTTATGAAAATGCAGTAGCTACATCTAATGTAGCCATCAGCGGCAAGAGCGAAGGGGACATGATTATTTCCGGTGATAAAGGCTATATCTACGTTCCTGCGCCATGGTGGAAAAACAGAATACTTTGAAGTTCGTTTTGAAGATCTTAACATGAACCGCAAGTATTTCTACAAATTCGATGGTGAAGGCTTGCGTTATGAAATCTCTGAGTTTATTCAGTGCATCTTGAATAAGAAAAATTCTATCCTTTTAACAATTGAGGAAATTAGAGCGATTACGAAGATGATTAATCAATTTAACGTAGCCAATAAAGTTACATTCTAAGCAGCCAATACGGTTATGTTCTAACATAACTATGTGGTTACAGCGTAACCTTGAAATACCATTATTTTTTTAACATAAGAAATAAGATTATTTATAGATAGCAGGAGATGGCACTATGTACATTAATCCATTAATTGAACAATTGGAACGCAAATACCCAGGTGGTAACCGCGAAGGTATTTTGCGCTTAGATATGAATGAAAAACCCTGGTGGCTTACCACTAGAGGTGGTTGAATCCGTTAAAAAGTAAATTGACACCAGAGTTCTTTTCTACATATCCAGACAAAGATCCTCTCATCAATTCTTTGGCTACATTCCACGGTGTATCCGTAGATAATATCGCTATTACAGATGGTTCTGAAATGGCTTTTGAAATATATCTTTGAAGCTTTTGGCAAACCAGGCTCTAACTTTGTTAGCGTATTCCCAACCTTTGAAATGTACGGGGTATATGCGAATATGTACGGTTTAAATCATAAAAAGGTTGATGTAACAAAGGATTTTTGATATCGACGTGAATCGCTTACTTGAGTGTATCGATGAAAAACACAAGCATCGTGTCCATGTTGAATCCTAACAATCCTGTAGGTCGTCCTTACACTGATGAAGAGTTCCGCCTCGTAGCAGAAAAAACAAAGGCTACTGGTTCTCTCTTAATCATTGATGAAGCATATCATTACTTCTACGAAGGCACACAGATGCCATTGTTGAAAGAATACGATCATATCATCGTAACGCGTACGTTCTCTAAATTATTCTCCATTGCAGCGTGTCGTATCGGCTATGCCGTATCTTCCGCTAAAATCGTAAAGATGATTAACAATGCGAGACCAACTTTTGATACAAACTCTATTGCCTTATTGTTTGCTAACGAGCTTATCAACAATAAAGAGCTTACTCAAAAGCTTATCGCTATCGAGCTAGAAGGTCGTGAGTACCTCATGGCTGAACTAGATAAGGCAGGCTACGAATACGTATTCCAAGGTGGTAACTACGTCACAATTAAGGCTAAAACAGACGCTGAAACAGTGGCTGAACGCTTGCTTACAGAGAAAAAGATTTCTATCAAAACATCTGGTTACGACATCCTTAAAGGCTATATCCGCGTAACTACTGGGGATGTTAAATATATGAAACTGTTTGTAGAACATTTATTGGAACTAGATAAGTAGTACAACCATGAATCTACGAGAGCTAAAGAATAAACTTCGCAAGGTAAAAGCAGTCTATCTAGCCATTAACTTTGGTGGCTTATGCACCCAAGTAGCGGCGAGAATTGTCTTTCGAGGGATTGCCTTCTTTATTCCTGTAAAGAAGAACCGCATTCTCTTTAGAGCTTACGAAGGTCGAGGCTACACTTGTAGCCCTAAATATATTAGTGAGTACATGAAGAACGATGATACGTACGAAATCGTATGGTCTTTCAACAATCCTGAGCCTTATGATGAGTTACGCCGACAAGGCATTATCACTGTAAAACAAGGATCACTACAGTACTTTTACTATTATTTGTCCTCTAAGGTCATCGTTTTCAATGACCTGTTAGAAGCCTTTTTGCCGACTACTGGTAATCAAGTGTATATCAATACCTGGCATGGGGGCGGTGCCTATAAGAAATGGGGCATGTTGTTAGATTGGAACTGGATGGGGCGCGTGCGTTACCATATGACACATAAATTTAATTACTTCCTATCCTCTTGTAAGCTCTTTACGTACTATGCTGCGCAAGCCTTTGATGCAAAAAGAAGAACAATTTATCGACTCTGGCTTGCCCCGTGATGATATGTTCTTCGTAGATAGTGCTACTATGGATGCTAAGCGTTTGGAGATACTTTCAAACATGAAACTAGATCCAAACTACAACTATGTATTGTATGCGCCTACGTACCGAGAGTTCCAAGGCAGCAGTACGTACGACATCGATTTCCCTGCGTTGAAACAGAACTTGGAAGCAAAGTTTGGGGGTCAGTGGAAAAATCTTGTATCGCGGCCATTACTATTTAGAAAACGACAGTAATATCCCTGATTACGTGATCAATGTATCTAGTCACGACGATATGCAAGAGGTATTGCTCGTAGCAGATGTGCTCATTACGGACTACTCTAGCTCTGTATGGGACTTTGGTCTGTTAGAACGACCTTGTTTCCTCTATACGCCTGATAAGGTGGAGTATGAGGCTGTTACGAATTACTGTACACCTTTAGAAGAATGGCCATATCCATTTGCGTTGACTAATGAAGCACTAGGACAGCTCATCAAAGAGTACGATAAAGAAACATACTTAGAACGACTACATGCTCATCAAGAGCGGTTAGGCACATTTGAAAAAGGACAAGCTTGTCCGATTGTAGCTGATTTTATAGCTAACATAATTAAGTAAAAGGAGCTTGAATTCTATGAAATTAGTTTGTCATGCTCACACTAAATATTCACATGATAGTATGTTGCCGTTTTGGTTACTTCATATGCTTTGCCTCAACAAAGGAATTACGCATATTACCATTACAGAACATAACAATTTAAAAGGGGCATTGGCCTTTAAAGAGTATTGTGAACGAAAAGGAAATAAGCTTCATGTCATCTTAGGTGAAGAGGTTATGACTACGGCTGGGGAAATTATAGGTTTGTATATTAATGAACCTATAAATAGCGGTATGTCACCGGAGGAAACGGTGGCTGAAATCAAGCGACAAGGTGGTATTGTCTACGTTCCACACCCTTATGATGAGAAGCGATATAAAACCGTTTTGAAAAGAACCATACATTGAAAAAGTTACAGTCTCAAATTGACTGTATCGAGGTTCACAATGGTCGGAATATTAGTACTGACTATGATATAAAAACAAAATGAAATAGCGGAAAAATATAATTTGCGCAAGGTTATCGGTGGAGATATCCACACGTGGATTGAAATTGGCAAGGACTATATGGAAACTGATATAGCTCCAGAAACGCCAGAAACCTTTATTGCTGCCATAGAAAGCGCTACTTTCACTAGTTCACCATGCATTCCAATAGCCCATAAATTCACCATTCTAGACCGGATATTATCGTTTATCCAACGAGGAGATTTTTATGGATTGTATCGAATTGTCGTTAAACGACTTACAAAAAAGAAGCTATGAACTAGCTGATCTTGTTAAAGAAACGTATGAGCCGGATTTAATCATCTTTATCGCTAAAGGTGGTTACTTAATCGGTAAACATTTAGGTGATCGACTTGAGGTGCCTATCGTACCTGTTTACGCAGAGCGCCAAGCGAGTGGTTTAAAGACTGCCGTAGCACCGCTATTAAAAGATATTGCCTAAATCCGTGAAGCTTATGCTTCGCAAAAATGGAGGTCAACTCTGGTGTTCATAACAAAATTAAAGAACGCCAAATCTCCTTCCCCTAATGACGCTGTTGTTGAACAAGTGCGTAAAGCACAAAGAATCTTAATTGTTGACGATTCCGTAGATACTGGCGGATCCGTCGTATCCATTATGGATGCTTTAAAAGAGATAGATACTTCTTTGGTAGATATTAGAGTGGCACTACTTAACGTGTTTACAGAGGCAGCAGATAAATTGCCTACACATTACTGCTTGTTCCACAACACCATCATGATTACGCCAATGTCTAATGATTCTAAGGAAAATAGTCAGTTTATTTCTTTATACAATCAATATCTTAAAGAAAATGGAATGATGTAATGAAAGATTTAATCGTAAAAGAATTAACCATAGAAGAACTGAAAGAAGTAGAGCTCAATATTTTAAAAGACGTAGCTAAGTTCTGCGAGGAGCACGATATTAAGTACTTTATGCGGCGGTACCTTGCTAGGCGCCATCCGTCATAAAGGTTTCATTCCTTGGGATGATGATATTGATATCGCTATGCCGAGAGAGGACTACGAGCGGTTCTTCAAACTATACAATGGATCTAACCCTCGTTATCATGCGGACTCCTTGGAGAATAATCCGAATTGGCATATGTCCTTTGGTCGCGTAGGCGATACGGAAACAGTTCTATACGAACACACATTGAAAGAGAAATATAGAGAATACCATGCTTTTTATCGATGTCTTCCCAGTAGACGGTATCCCAGCGTGTCCGTTGCGGGAACGGTTGCACGTATTCACTCAAAAAGCATTGGGTGTTATCGGCAATGCCTCTGCTTTTACCTATACGCCAAGCAAACATTTTGCGGATTCTAAAGAGGATAATGTTGAGTTAAAGAATAAAATTAGAACCTACATCAAATACGCAATTATTACATTATGTGCAGGTTTTAATACACAAAAGGTGTTCTCTCTTGTAAACTCTATCGCTAGGAAATATCGCATTAGTGAATCTAAAATCGTAGGCTTAACAGTCTATGTTTGGAACTGGGATTTTTGAAAGCTTGAAAAAAACGTCCATCGACGGCTATGTGAAATTGCCCTTCGAGGACACTGAGTTCTACGCACCGCAAGGATATATCGAGTATTTAGAAAATACCTTTGGCGACTACATGACGCCACCTCCTGAGGATCGTCGTGTCAGCCATCATAATTTTAATGTGTATTGGAAAAACAAATGATGAATACCATAGAACAACCGCTCGTTAGTATCATCATTCCTGTCTATAACGCAAAGACTCACTTAGACGCTTGTGTTCAATCTATATTGGACCAAAGTTATAAGAACTTTGAGTTGCTTTTGATTGATGATGGTAGCTCTGATGGATCATCGGAGCTATGTGATGAGCTTTCACAAAAGAGCGAAAAAATACGGGTCATCCATAAAGAAAATGGCGGCGTTAGCACGGCTCGCAATAGAGGCCTCGAGGAAGCATGTGGAGAGTTTATTATTTTCGTCGATTGTGACGATGTGATTTCTCAAGATTATGTGGAATCCTTTATTGAGTCTAGTCGTGATGCGGATCTCGTCATCGGTTCTATCGAAGATGTGTATGTAGATGGAACTGGCAAGATTTATAAAACTGATTTGCGTATCCACAAGGCACCTATAAAAGGTGTCTTAGCCGAAGAGTACTACGATCTTATCGATTGGATTCGAGGTCCTGTAGCAAAGCTCTATCGAAAAAGCCATAATCGACGAGCATCACTTACGATTTGATGAGAATTTATCTGTTGCAGAGGACCAAGTTTTTAATTTCTCCTATTATAGATTCGTTACATCTTATAAAATAGAAGAAAGAAGTCTATATCAATACTTTCACTATGATACAAAAATATCATTGAGCACCTTATATACAGAAAAGACCTTTTCTGATGATGTGTTTAAGATGGATATAGAATATACGTTTTTAAAGGAGTATTGCCCAAATAGTTACAATACGATTTACATTCACCAAGTTATCGGTTTGCTCAACAAGTACACTGCATTGCAAGGTGACTCTAGTGCATCGTCGTATTATGATCGTGTGAAGCGATTGGCTACATTACATCCTTTAGTAATAGATCCGAGTTTAGGCAAGAAGAAGCAACTAATAGTGCGCTTGCTGCAAATGAAGCTCTACTGGGCAGTAGTAGTCTATTACCGATATAAAAATAGGCACAATTAGATTGTTCAAGTATTATCAAAGAAAGGATTAGTATGGGACCGAAAGTTATTTCCTATCAGCTTATAAAGGATATTATTAAAGAGTATAAGAAATTACTCCTTGTTTTAATGGGAGGCATCTTTGTAATATTCCTTTTATTAGCATTCTTGCTGCCAAAAGCAGTATCAATCTAGTGTAATGATCCAAGTAAAAACCAAAAAGCTGGAGCCTTTGGTGCGTTGGCGAATAACACTGCTTTATTAACTCTAGCAGGTATTTCCAGTGGTGATTCTGTACTAGACTATATGTCCGTACTTAAGAGTGACAAGGTTATCAATCCTGTTATCAAAAAAATTAGGCAATGAAGATGCAGAAAAAAGAAAAACTTTGACGCTGATGATTTTTGTTAAAAAAATACATGCAAGTAGATAACCCTCGTGGTACATCGATCTTGTCCTTTACTATTACTGCAGATTCTCCTGAAAAATGCACAACGCATTGCTGGAGATGTAGTAGAATCTTTGAAAAAAATGCTATTTCTGATGTAAGCTCTGCACAAGATTCTACATTAGTTAAAAATCTTGGAAAAAGAAAAAAACGAAGCAGCTAAACAAAAAAATGGATGCAGACGTAGCGATTCTTGAAAAAAATACAAACAAGAAAAATGGCGTATTCTCTCCAACAGAACAAGAAAAAAATCTTGTTAGAACGTACTTCTGGTTATGAAAAGGCAAAAAGCAGAAGAAACTGTAAAAAAATCAATACAAATAATGCTGTATTAGGTTCTATTGAGTCTCAAATCGATAGTCAAAAACCAAAAAAATTAGTAGATTCCCAAATGGCAGACAACTCTGAAATTCAATCTATCCGTAAAGAATTGTTCAGCGAAAACGAAAAAAATTAGCTAAATTACAATTCAAATTTACTGATGATTATCCAGAAGTTGTAAAAAGTTAAAGAAAAATATCGCTTACTTAGAAGGCGAATTATCTAAAAACAGTAGCGAAATCCATCGCTTCTGAAAAACGTAACAATCAGCCCAGTGCAAATGGACTTGTTACAAAAAAACGCGTAGTTGCTAAGAATAACATCGAAGCAGCGCAAGCAGCTCTTGCTCAACTTGATACATTAGGTAAACAAAAACGTAGAACAATCTAATCAATTATCTCAAAAAAATCAGTTAAGTTCTTAGAATTACAACGTAATGCTAAAGTATCTGCCGATACATACAACTTGTTAACTAAGAGCTTGGAAGAATTAAAAATTAAAGAAAATATCGATGGTATGGATATGCGTGTTATCAACGAGCCTACATTACCATTGAAACATTCTTGGCCACGTAAACTGTATGTAATGGTTGCGGGCGGTTTATTATACTTAGTGATTGCAGGTGCATTTATTTACGTTCAATACACTAGACGTATGAGTGGCACGAAAGACTAGGTGATCCTATGGCATTTTGGATTGGTCTGGCCATATTTATACTAGCCTCCATTGTGGCGGAACGATTGCTTCCGCCACAGTATAAAAAGTTTATGCCCATCCTCGTGATGGTGGTCTTAACTTTCTTTGGCTTATTTAGATATGAAATTGGCACGGACTATGACTGGTATATAGTGCTATTTGATACGGTTAAAATCGATGACCTCTATCCGGAACCAACATTTTTGTTGTTAGTTGATTTCTTACATCAATTCCACTTCTCTTATCAAGTGATGTTCATCGCCTATGAGCTGCCAATTATGTTGCTCTTATGGAGTGGTATTAGGTATTACACAAAAGATACGGAAATTCAGATTTTAATCGTCGCATTATACTACTGCTTACAATATTTCTTCTCCTTAAACGGTATTCGTCAAGGCCTCAGCATGGTTCTCATTTTCTGGGGTTATCGTTACTGTTTAGAACGTAGTTTATGGAAATATTTATTAGTAGTAGCCCTTGCTGCATCTATGCACTATAGTGCTGTCGTAGCTGCCGTACTATACTTTGTGCCTACTAGAGTATTCTCTTGGTACAAGTACGCAATCGTATTTATTTTGACGTTTATCGTATTTAAGTTAAATATTGTACTAGCGTTCCTATCCACTCTCTTTGGGATTCTACAAGTAGATGGTCGTTATTTAAATTACCTCTCCGATGTAGACTCCGTTAAGATGACAGGGTTGTACATGTTTGTACAATTTGGCTTATTCTCCATTGCTCGCATTGCGATTATGGAACTAAAGCCACAGTATAAAGGCTTGTTAAATCTTTGGTTCTTAGGGATTTTAGGACACTTCTTGTTCTCCTTCTCCTTACCGATTACGCGTTTAACAAAATATTTTGAGTATTTTATTATTCTTATCATGCCTTATACAATCCAATACTTGAATTCTAACTTCCTATTGCAAGTGAAAGATAAAATCTACAACTTTAAATGGGGCTACATCATATTGTTATTTTATATGTACACCTTCTTAAATATGATGTCTGGAATTCCACAAGATTACTATTCAAATTGGCGTAACCCATATCCGTCGAGTATGAATATTGAGTACCAATTTAACTTCAAGATGTTTGATCGGTAGAATAGGAGAAACTCTATGTCTCAGAATTTTTCCAAACAGAGAAAGGTTGGCACCTTGTTGTCCTATGCACTCTTGCTAGGCAATACGATCGTCAACTTAGCCTATGTACCGATTCTACTGTCCTTTATCGGCGTTGCTGAGTTCGGTTTATACCGCTTGCTCGGCTCTGTTATCGCTTATTTCAACGTACTAGACTTCGGGTTATCTGCAACGATTACCCGATTTTTAGTAAAATATAAGACCTTACAAGACCAAGAGAAAATCGATAAACTATTAACGATGTCTCTCATCCTCTACGTAGGTATTGGCATACTCCTTAGTCTCGTAGGTCTCATATTCTATTTCTGTATTCCATATATCTTTGGGGCTACCTTAGAGCCATCGATGATCGGTAGTGCTCAAATATTTTCTTATTGCTCTTACTGAACCTATTGGTGCTCTTCGCATCTAAGGTCTTTGATGCGGTCATCATTTCCGAAGAGCGCTTCATATTCCATCGTTCCGTTAGTTTACTACAAATCTTACTACAACCCTTTGCGATTATCGGTATGATTATGATTTATCCATCGGCGTTGAGTGTTGTCCTCGTACAAACTATCTTCAATGTGGTGCTGGTCATTGTGAAAGTTCTATACTGCCACAATAAATTGGGCACTCGATTGGTGTACCGCGGCTGGGATAATGAAATTATCCTTTCCATGCGCAATCTATCCCTTAGTATGTTCGTGGTTGCTATCGTGGACCAAGTGTTCTGGCAAAGTAATCAGCTTTTACTAGGCATGAAAATGGGCGCTGAATCCGTTGCGATTTACGCCATTGCGAGTCAGATTTATATTAACTATATGAATATTGCTCTCGCCGTTTCTGGTACATTATTACCAAAGATTACAGCAATGGTTACGAATCGTTGTAGCGACGAAGAGTTCCAAAGCTTATTCCTCAAGATAGGACGTTTACAGTTTTATTTATTATCCTTAATCCTCAGCGGATTTATCGTATTTGGACATAGCTTCCTTCATTACTGGGTAGGTGATGGTTTTGACTTGGTATATATCATTACCTTGCTCATCATCGCGCCTTTTACCATCGACTTAATCCAGAACGTAGGTCTTGCTATTATGCAGGCTCGCAATGTATATCATGTGCGCGCTGTAGTGTATGTTCTCGTTGGTACCTTAAACGTAGTGCTTGCATACTTCTGGATTGATGCATACGGCATCGTCGGTGGTGCGGCGGCTACTGGTCTTTCTATGGTGCTAGGCAATGGCCTCATTATGAATGTGTACTACCAACGGACAATGAAGCTGAACATCATTCATTTTTGGAAAGAAATTTTCCGCTTGTCCCTCGTTACTATTGCAGTAACAGCAGCGGGCTTATATATTATTCCTTATATTGATGTAAACAAATCCATTTATATTCTGATTATTAGTATGTTAGTATACGCTTTTTATTTACTTCGGACTTCAACGAGTGATTAACTTTAACACCTATGAAAGGCAGCTAAGTGATTCAGTTTTTAGTGAAGTTAAGATTGAAGAAAAAGGTAATACTAAGGAGATAAACATGAACAAACGTAAGTTATTAATGGCATTGGTAGGCGCTTGCTTGGCATGTAATGTAGCTATGGCAAATGCAGCTGGTGTTGAGTATATGGGTGGCGTTTCTACTTCTTATAATCAAGAGGTACAAGACGTATCTGTTGTAGATAGCCATGTTAAAGGTAGAGAGGTCGTTACTTTCAAAACAAAACATCCTACAAAGGGACAAAAGTTGACGATGGTTCTTGAAAATGGCGAGTACATTGATCCAAAAGACAGCGTATTCTCCTTGGCTCGTACAGATATTGGGGAATACCGTTTATCTAAATATGATAAAATCAACCTTCACATGTTAGGCTATAGCAATGGCGAGCTCGGCTTTACTGGTGGCGGGGATGCGACAAGCAAGTCTGGTATTACCCTCATGATTGGTCCAGATGGTCGAATCAATACACCATATACTGGTATTGTTAAATTGTCTGGTCTTACATTGAATGAAGCAACAGCATTGCTCAATCAGAAGTTCTCCAGATATGTCCATGATCCAGACTTAACAGTTAACGTATCTGAATACGGCGGTCGCCAAGTTTATGTAATGGGCGAAGTACCAAAACCTGGTATCTACCGTTTAGGCGCTGATTACATGAACGTATTTGCTGCACTTTCCAGCGCACAAGGCACAGCTAGAAAGGCTCGTCCACGTCACATCCAAGTGGTGCGCGTTATCGATGACACAGTATACGTACGAGAAGTAGATATGGAAGCTTTCATCAAGAAACAAGATATTAAACAAAACATCGCTCTTGAAGATGGCGATATGATCTACGTACCTAAATCTCACCGTATTATTCCAAGTGATATTGCACCATTTGCATCACTTGCTTATACACTTCATAATGTAACTAACTAGTAGAATCTACTGATTTTTTAATCTACTGATTAGAACTATTTCACTATCTAGTAGTTATCAAGAAGAGGAGGGTATTACCATGAATGTAGCTATCATTTTTGCAGGTGGTACGGGACAACGCATGAGCTCGTCCGGTATTCCAAAACAATTTTTGCTAGTCAATCAAAAGCCAATTATTGTCCATACGTTGGAGCATTTCCAATATGCCCCTAATATCGACAAGATTATTGTAGTATCCTTAGCATCGGGGATTCCTCAAGTGGAGTCCTTGGTGGCTAAGTTTGGTCTAACGAAGGTTGTATCCATCATTCCTGGTGGTAGTACAGGTCAGGAGTCTATCTTCCGTGGTTTGGAAGAATGTCGAAGACTATTCGATGATGAGACTGTAGTGCTCTTGCATGATGGGGTTAGACCGATCATCAATGAAACGATGATTGAAGAATGCATTTCCTGCGTGCTTCATCATGGTAATGCCATTACCGTAGCACCGTCTACGGAAACTACCTTCGTAAAAGGGGAGGAGCCTCATACGGCAGGTACCATTCTAGATCGCTCACAATGCGTAATTGCTAAGGCGCCGCAGTGCTTCTTCTTAGGCGATATTCATAAGGCTCATCTAAAGGCGAATGAAGAGAAATTAGAATTCATCGATTCTGCGTCCATGATGCAGCACTTTGGGCATACTTTATATCTAGTAGAGGGCTTGCCTGCGAACATTAAGATTACAACGCCAATCGACTTCTATACATTTAAAGCCTATTTAGATGTACAAGATAGTATGAATGTTATTGGTTTATAGTTACTTAGAGGATAGATAATGAACAGAGTACTACAAGACGAGTTGATGCGGACCGTCAATAGCAACAAGGATTTGTTTACGTTCTTTAGTGGTCGCACTATGTTGATTACTGGTGCTACTGGCTTGATTGGCTCTATGCTCATCAAGTCCATTATGACGGCTAATGATGTATTACACACAAATATCCGCGTAATCGGTCATGTGCGCAATATAGAAAAAGCAGAAGCTGTTTTTGAAGGCTTTAGGAGAGATACTTTTACCATTACAAAGGTAAACGTAAAGGATATTGCGGAGCCTATCGACTATATTGTTCATACCGCATCACCAACGCAGTCCAAGTTCTTTATCAGTAATCCTGTAGAAACCTTGCATACATCCATCAATCAAACGGTAGAATGCTTGGAGCTTTCAAAAGCACAAATAGTAAGAATATGGTCTATTTGTCCTCTATGGAGCAATACGGCATCCAATACGAGGATTACCAAACAATGACCGAAGATGATTTGGGGTATATCAATCATCTAGATACGCGCAGTTCTTATTCGGAAGGCAAGCGCGCCTGTGAATGTTACTGTTATGCGTATGCCAAGGAATACGGTGTGAACGTCACCATTGCTCGTTTGGCACAAACCTTTGGACCTGGCGTAGCAGGTGAGGATAATCGCGTGTCGATTCAGTTCGCTAAAAGCGCGTTGCAAAACAAAGATATCATTTTGCACACAAAGGGCGAGTCTTTATCGAATTTCTGTTACCTTACCGATGCCTTAACGGGTATTTTGGTATTGCTGAAAGCTGGTGCACCGGGAGAAGCGTATAATATATGCAATGCTAAGGAAACGAGAAGCATTTATGATATTGCAAAACTCGTGGCTGATGAGGTCGTAGGGGGACGCATTTCCGTAGTGATGGACATTCCAGAAACAAATAACTATGGTTATGCGCCAACTGTGAAGTATTATTTAACGGCGGACAAGCTCCAAGCATTGGGCTGGGCGCCTCAAATTAACATGAAAGAAGGCTATCAACTGCTCATGGATTACTTGGCTCAAGAAAGTTAATGTGCTTTTATTTGTGCCAGTAGTTGCTTTCTTACAGCATTACTATTATTTTTGAGAGAGATAGTATGTTTTAATGGTAAAATTTATTACACTGAGGAGAGTTATCGGGTGAAACGTATTAAATTATTAGTTACAAGCGCTATTATGGCGATGGCCATCGCTCCAGTTTATGGTGCACAAATTGTATCACCAAATGTAAATTTAAATTCTACAACTTATGACATGATCGATTCCTTGCATGCTCAAGGTTATATCGATACGTTGCCAACATCCAAGCCTTATAGCCGTTTACAAGTGGCTGAATGGGTACAAGAAGCGAACGGTAAAGTGGATGCTAATACACCACAATTTGTTCAATCTATGCTTCAAAATCTTGAAACTGAGTATGCCGATGATATCCAAACTTTGGCAACAGGAAAACAAGAGTCCAAAGTAGTAGTCGACTCTGCTACTGTATCTGTTACATCTACGAATTCTCCAGAGTACAACCAAAATCGTGGTGGTTGGGTTCGTACGGCGAGCACGTATCAACCATTGAATACCAATAACAATGGTTATAAATACAATCGTGGCACTACTGTGAGCGGTGAAGTGCACATTCGTGGTACGGCGGGCAACCATGTAGCATACGCCATTACACCGCGCGCTGACCTATTTGCTGGCGACAACAGTGCACGACTCGTAAACGGCTACGTGAAAACACATATCGGGGCCGTAGAGGTACAAGCTGGTAAAGATGAGCTTTGGTGGGGCCCTATGCACCAATCATCCCTCAATCTGTCCAACAATATGAATGCTTTAACAGGTGTGAAAGTAACGACTATTAACCCTGTAAAAGTGGGCGGTACATTCCGCTTCTTGCGTTCCATTAAGCCAACCTTCGTATATGCGAAATTGTCTGATGATCGTAACGATGTGAAGCATCCAAGCTTTGTAGGTGCTCGCGTTGAAGTATCCCCTACAAAACGCGTTGTAGTCGGTGCGAGCTTAACATCCATCATGGGCGGTGAAGGCCGTCACTTACGCCTTTCCGACTATGGTCGTTTCTTAACTGGTAAAAATGAAGGTAGCCGTTCCAAAGATAAATGGAATAGCATCGCTGGTTACGATATTAAATGGACATTACCATCCATGGAGGTATATGGCATGGTATATGGTGAAGACCAAGCTACAGGCCTTGGCTTTATTCCGAGTCCATCTAAGATCGCTTGGACTGCAGGCGTATACTTGCCAAAACTTGGCAACCACGACGACTGGAACCTTCGCTTAGAAGGCGGTAGAACAAGTAACTGGTGGTATGCTCACTGGTCCTATAACGATGGTTATGTACACAAAGGCAATATCATCGGCGACTACATGGGCAACAGCAGTAATCGTTTATATGCTCGCCTTGGTCACTGGGATAAAAAAGCAAACTTAACAGGCTTCAACGTCGAGTACTTGCGTTTAAACCGTGAACTCCATACAAATGCAAAAGCCCTTAATGTTTGGGTTGATCATAGCCGTAAATTATCTAACGATTGGTCCTTAGCTGCGAAGGTAGGCGTATCTAGACTTCATAATATGACCGATAAAAAAGATAAAACAGCATACCTAGTAGGCGTAGACGTAAAACGCACGTTCTAATTTAAGAATATAATACTTAGATACTTTAAGAGGCTGCTCATGTAGAGCAGCCTCTTTTATGTTATGTTCAAAATTTGGTATTTTTTTGAACACAACTAATATAATTTAATTAAATGATGTTCAAAAAAACGAGACTTTTTGAACATCATTTTTTTTACTATTAGATTAGCGTATGAAATACTATTATTTTTTTATATCATTTCTTTGTAATTCTGATTTTTTTCTTGTTGTGACTCTTATGAAGATTCTTGGAAATTCATTAAGGGTGGTAAGCACTCATTAGAACGTTATAGTAATTTAAGACTTTGTTTTTTTACCCTCTAATTAGTGGTGCTTTGGTATAAATACAAATAATAGTCTATATGCGGATATCAGCACGGGTCTATCTGGCACATACAAGCAAAGCTGGACGATTAATGCAGGGTATACGCATCGATTCTAAGCCATTAGATGAGCAAAATTGATACATGTTTTCATTGAAAAATCTAATAAAGTTTATATTCACTTTATTGCTCCTCAATATATCGATTTTTGTATAATGAATATATAAATGAAATTAGATGATACAGCATCTCGTATATACGTAAAAGACTTGCTACAAACATGCGATACATACCGTATATTTGCTGGTCAATTAGTGTACTAATGTATTGCAACATAAACATAATATTGATAGACCCCCAAAAGAATGAGGCATCGACTATAATCGGTGTCTCATTTTTATCGTCTAGTTGCCAACCCATTTTCAGATGAGATATTAATAGGTCGAGGTATTACCTCTAGAATTAATATATTCCCTCGTGCTATATTACATATGAGTAGTATTTTTACGTTCATATGTATAAGGAGATACTCTATGTTTAACTTTTTATAGTGAGTTATTATTACGTTTACAGAAACAATTTGTATCCGAACATGAATCTGATTTCAAATCTATTGAGGATTTGTTAGAAGCATTTATGACTCAATATAATCGTGGTGATTTTTAATAATACGATAGAAATGAAATTACGTGATTTATATGAGGCTGCAGAAGAGGCTGATACGAATGAGAAATCAAGGAAGTTATACAATGAAATCCTTGCATTATGTCCAGATGAAGTAGATGCTAAACGAGAACTCATAGCCCTTGAGTTACATCCAAGCTTTCAAATTTATCAGTTAAAACAGCTAGTAGAATCGTTGAAAAAACCAAAGAAAATAGATTGGAATATAATAGAGACGCGTCCTTATATGCGTTGCCTCATCGACATGGGGATGATATATTTAGAATATAATATGTATAATGATGCGATTGCCTGCTTTACGCCAGTTTTTCACGGAGACAAGCAAGATCATTCAGGATTTCTTGTGTATATGATGGTTGCTTGTTGTGGCGCTGCCAACTGGGATCGCGGACGCAAGGTATATCAGCGATATCTTGCATGTTGCGATGATATACAAAATGCATTTAATCAGGCTCCGGATATCATGTTGCCTATGCATATGCTGTATATTCTATTGGCTTTGGAGTGTGGTGAAAGCAAGATAGCCTATGATGTATTAGCAGATCTTGTTGATGAATATGAAGATATTGATTGGTTATTACAAGATGCAACGCGCTGGAACGATTTTGTAGAAGATCATTTAGAGGCTATTATGTATATGGTAGACCAAGTGAGCAACATAGATTCTGACCCACGAGAATTAATAAGCTTATATACTGCTATCTCATTTTTACCAACTCAATTAGTGGATTTTGAAAGTCCATTATGGCAGACTCTATATGATGCGTATGAACGTGTTACCGGTCGAACTGTTATAAATCGGTACTCTAATGATAGTTATATGGGAAAACGCGAGTCCGCTCATATGAGCCCCGTAGAGGTTGCTAAAGGTGGGGCTTTGCGTGGAAATCCGGTATATGACAATATACGGTTCGGTGCACAAATTACACTTTCACAAGCCGGCCTATACACAGTAGATGATTTTAAAACAATTACTAAACAAGAAGTATTGATGCTACCAGGCATTGGTAAAAAAACAGTGGAACAACTAGAGCATAATGGTGTTATATTTAAAGCCTAAGATGTGACTTGAATTTAATAGCGATCCTAGGATAACGAAGGGCTATTTGTCTTTTTCATAATTAATATAATCCCTTTGATGAGTATCTTGGTACTGATCAAGGGGATTTTAAATTACTACAGGGTTGTACTAATTTGTCCTATAACCCTAAACTTCCAAACTACTATCGTGTAGACCTTACATATCAATTCTAATTTACAAACTAAAAGGACAGTTGATGAGAATCAACTGTCTTTTTATATGCCCAGATTCTGTTAGTTTGCCTAGATTCTGTTAATATGTCTAGATTCTTTTCGTATACTTATATTCTTTTGGGCATGAATATATATATATGCGTAAATTATGTCACAACATTCTCATATATATCTTGTATTTTATGGGGTATGTATCTGCTATATATTATATTCAGTTCTAATATAGTTATTGAAATTATCATAAATGGAGTTATAGATGAAGATGCATATAACTTCTCTATTATAAAGGTATTGGGCTTTATCATCTTGTTATCAGAGTTTGGTAGTATCCAATTTTATAGTTTTGAGAGATATTTGAGGTTTATAGAATGAGAGGTTGAGCGCATGAGAGAAAGCAATATTGAGTTATTGCGCATTGTTTCGATGGTGCTGATTATTATGCACCATTTCAGTGTGCACGGAACATTTCCCTTTACGCCAGAGTTAACGTTTAATAAGGTATTTCTCCAAGTCTTTGGGCTTGGCGGCAAGGCTGGTGTAGTAGCCTTCGTTATGATAACGAGATACTTCATGGTTTCTAGCAGCTTCAAGCTACACAAATTTGGGAAGCTCGTAGGATAGATATGATTTTATAGTCTAGCCATGCTTGGTGTGGCTATGGGTTTGGATCTCATATAACACAAAAAACGGGTATTATCTTGAGTAGTATAGGCATATTAGGCGCCTTCGGAGGGGATATTCTCGTCGATGTACTGGCTACGACCGACCCAGCGTATATGAAACAGATTTTCTATTTTACCCAAAATGAGTATGGCTTCTTCCAGCTACTACTTGGTATAGGTTTATTTATTACTTTCTTGAAAGCCAAGATCACCTATCATCCGTGGATCAATACGATTGCCTCTACGACCTACGGGATTTACTTACTGCACAATAATAAGCTGTTTCTTCACCATATGTGGGACAATATATTCGGTACCTATCAGTATTACGATTCTGCTTTATTACCACTATATGCGATCCTTGTGGTGGCACTCATTTTCATAGTTGGCATGGTGGTAGACTATATGCGGTTAGCTTTCATAGAAAAACCTATTATGAATCGCATTACGTTGTACATTGAAAGTAGTCAATCGTGGATGGAGAAGAAGGGGTCATTTTAATGCGAATCTCACCGTTTTTTGATATAATAAGCAAGTATTCCAACGATAAAACGGAGGTAATTCTAATGCGTAAATTCTTATATATGTTAGCGGCTCTACTCGTGTTGATCGGTATTAATACACAAGGCGTTGAAGCTCGTACCGATGTATATGCTACGACCTATAACGGCAATAGCTGGTATGTAGACCAAGACTCTGTAAAGAGAATAGGGGATGTACTTAATTTTACAGTATATACGACATCTGGCCTTAGCTATAAGGTAACATCTAGCGATAGTAATTATTACAATGCAGATGTATTCTACTATAACAACAAACTCGTTTCAGACAATGGTCAATCCGTCTGGAAATCCCCAGGCATGATGGCCGCTATGCGTGTGGCGCGTAAATAATAGAGTTAATAGGTCTAGTACGTAAATAATAGAAATAATAAAGGCAGCGAATAATCGCTGCCTTTTGGTATTTATAAGTGCACTATAGTATCGTTTATCTATATTTGACGATATATGATATAAAACCCTATAATATAAACAGATAGCCAAACGAGTGGTTCCGTCGGGCTCATCTCACAGTTACAAAAAAATTGATGAAATGACCTTTCAGTTACCTAATTATCCAGGGGATAACGAAGGGCTATTTGTCTTTTTCCAAGACAAATAAGAGCCACAAGTGCACCAAAAGGCAATGACAACCGTCATTGCCTCTAGAATTATCATGATCGACTCATAATCACTCATAAACAACCCTCCCTTCATTAAACGAAGAGAGGCCCAACCTCGCCTGACTATCCTAAGTCAATTATATGGCGAACATATAAGCGAATCAATAAGAATCTATAAATAGAAATATACAAAAAAATATATACGTATACGTTAGCAGTAACTATAGTTACTGCTTTTTTTATATTGTTAAATACAATATGTGACAATTTTCCCTCATATTTACAAGAATCTAATTATAAATTATAATTAAAAAAATATTTAATAATAATTTATAGTGTGAATTAGAGAGGATTTTATGAAACGTGTGAGTAAAACGAAATTATCTTTAGCAATTGCCCTGACAATTGCTAGCTCTGTAGGGCAGTATGCAATGGCGGGGAGTACATATGTTACTACACCTCAAGGTGCATATCTTACTGCTACAGATGGTGGAAAAATCAATGCAGGTGTAGTGACTGGCTTTGCTGCTGGTATTGATGCGGATACTGGCGGTACTATTACTGTAGATGATGTGGTTTCAAGTATTCCTGCAGAACGTCGTTCTTTCATTATCAGTAAAAATGGTGGTACTGTTAATGTTAAAGCTGGTCATATTCAAATGGGACGCCTTAGTAAACCTGTAGTTATTGCTAATGGCGGCACTGTAAATCTTGGCGTAGATGGCAATACAGGTAATTTTACGAGCCATGATATGTCTATTGAAGGTGACGTACGTATCGATGGCAGTGCTACTCATCCATCTGAAATCAATATTGGTTTAGATAATGATGAAGTACTATGGACTGGTTTTGCTCTTAATTTAGCAGATAAAAATGCAAAGCAACCAAACCATATCAATGTATTCCTTGGTAATCGTGGCCATTGGGATCATTTCTATCAAGGTGGTTTAGATGGCACTAGCTATAGCACGATGACAACACCAAGCCATGTACATCGCTTGGTAGGTTCTGAAAACCGTAATTTTGAAAGTGCTGTCATTCAAAATGAGCACAATGAAATTCATATCGATAAGTTAGAAGGTCATGTAAATTTCTTTTACGATATAAATGATGAGTATGGTACTCCAGAAGATCCAGCAAATGCAACACCAACAAAAATCTATAATGGTTTAACGCCAGAGTCCTTCTGGAGTGGAGATATTCATATTACAAGTGCGGCACCTAATGCGTACGCCCATGTATTCTCTAGTCAAAAAGGGCTTGATGTATCCTCTGAGGATAATGTAAATAAAATTTTAGATAACTTGGCTCACAAGATTTACTATCATAACTATGTAAATGGTGAAAGAAACCTTCAAGGTACTGTAGGTATTGCTTCTAATGGTGCTGAGTCTGCACGCTTTAAGGTGTTGACTGAAGGTCATGCTAAGGAAGGCGCTATTACATGGCAAGCAGATAAAGATGGTCAAGGTAAATACGTATATGGTGAAAATAAACCAGCTCCGAAACCAGAGGTAAAACCGACTCCAAAACCAGAAGTAAAACCAGAGCCAGCTCCAACTCCAAAATCGGAAGTTAAACCAACACCGGCTCCAGCTCCAAAACCGGAAGTTAAACCAACACCAGCTCCGGCTCCAAAACCAGAAGTAAAACCAGAGCCAGCTCCAGCTCCAAAACCGGAAGTTAAACCAACACCGGCTCCGGCTCCGAAGCCAGAAGTAAAACCAGAACCAGCTCCAGCTCCAAAACCTGAGGTGAAACCGGTTCCAGCACCAATGCCTAAACCTGACAACAACGGTCATATTCATGTTGTGGTAGGTGATTTTGATACACCTCATATGCGCGGTGCTCGTTCTGCTATCATGAGTAATATCAACGGTTGGAGAACATTGACAGATAATATGTATCGTCCACGTGTATTGCAACAAGGCGAACCAACAGGTATTTGGGCTCGCGTTGGGGGCGGTAAATACAGCTTCAATGCAAAAGGTATCGACACAGATACAACATATACACGTATTCAAGGTGGTTACGATGCTAAAACTAGCAGCGGTTGGACTGTAGGTGGTCAAGTTTCTTACCTTCGTGGCAACGATGATTACGTATTTAACGGTACTGGCAAAGAAAAAGCCTTTGCTGTTGGTGCGTACGGCTTGAAAGATCTTGGTAACAACCAATACATCCACATCGAGTCTCAAGTAGGTCGTGCTTCTAACGACTTCACAGTTCGTAATGAAATTGGTGAAAGACTATCTGGCGAGACTAAAGCAAATGTATACTCTATCGGTGCACGCTATGGTAAAACTGTGAAGCTTTCAAATGGTATATACATTGAACCACAAGCACAATTGAGCTACACTCACTTCGGTGGCGATAGCTTCAATGCGGGCCGCATGCATGTAGAGCAATCTGGTGTGAGCAGCACAGCAGGTGGTCTTGGCCTTGAAATCGGTAAAAACTTCGGGGCAGGTAACATCTATACTCGCGTTGGTGTGAACCATGCCTTCTCTGGTACAGTGAAAACTGCGTACACAAGTGGTGCTACTACTAAATACACATCCGAAGACATTAAAGGTACTTGGACAGATCTAGCATTCGGTGGCCGCTATGGCTTCAATGCAAACAACAGCATCTTCGCTGATCTTAGCACAGGTCTATCTGGCGATTATAAAGCTGGTTGGTCTGTAAATGCAGGATTTACACATAAATTCTAATATTCTTGTCAATATTAAAACCTATACGGTAATAATAGAATAAAAAGAGCCCCATGTATTGGATATAATGTAGTGACCCCAAAAAGTTAGACTTTTATTTCCGAGTAACCTAAACTGGTTGCTCGGAATTTTTTATGCTGCAGTAGTAGCTAAACGATAGTCAACTGGACTTAGCCAGTTCAATTTTTCCTTAATTCGTTTAGTATTGTAATACATAATATAGTTTTCAATCGCCATTTTTTTAACTCATCATAACTATGAAAGGTATTGTCATAATACATCTCTTGTTTTAAGATAGCAAAAAAGTTTTCCATTGGTGAATTGTCGAGACAATTACCTCTTCTAGACATACTTTGAAATATGTTATGCACTTTTTAAATTATGTTGATACGCTTTCATTTGGTAACCCCAACCACGGTCAGAATGAAATGTCCGTCGATACTTAGCATCAGCAGTCTTTTTCAATCGCCTGTTGTTGTGCTGAAAGTATAGACTCAGCCGATGGTGTAGGACTTATACTAAAACTAATAATTTCAAGATTATATAAATCCATAAATGGATCTAAGTATAGTTTTTCCAACTTTCAAAGCACCGTTTGCATCTAGTTCATAATACTTAAATTCAGTTGTATCTGTAGTAATTTTTTTGATGTGGTTGACTGCAATAGAATCTACGCTTAATGCGATTAGGTGCAATCCGTCCTTTAACGCCTTTATATGAGTTATATTTTTCGGCTCTTACGGGAGAATGCTATTACTTGCAGATTGAACTTTTGCATAATTCGTTGCAATCGTTTCTTATTAATAACAATACCTCGTGATCGCAACAAAGGTAACAATCTTCTATATCCATAGTTGGGATGGTCCTTACGAATATCTTCAATAGCTATTCGTATTTGTAGATCTGGATCTACTCGGTCAAAAGCGCTGTTGCCAGTACATATATGTTGCTTTTTGGAAAACGTAAGGCAGCAAGAATCTCAGTTAGTTTGAATTCTCTTCGGAGACTGCTAATGATTCTTGCTGTTCTTTCATTTTTTTCGAGCGTCCTCGAGGCGCAATCTCCTCAATTCTTTTTAAATAGGCATTCTCTATTTGAGCGTAGCGTAATTGTTTTTTTCCAATTCTAAAAATACGAGCTTGCTCTGGTGTTAATTCTTTTTTTCTTCTTTTTGGTTACGTGATTTAGTATGTGTGGTAATCTTTGCTTTTTTTCATCTGTTCGACTCATGGTAGGTATTCGTCCTTTCGGTCGCTCGACAAAAAGCATTGGTCCCATATTTCATAAAAATCCGATTTCCAGCGAGCTATTAATGAAGGATTATTCAGCCCATATTGTAATGCAATTTGCCGATACGATAATTCACTAGTTAAGTATGACTCTACCACAGCTAGCTTAAATTCTGAAGTATATCTTGTATTATTTCGCTTTCGACACAAACCATCTTTACCAAATTCTTTAAATGCACTAATCCAACGACGAACTTGCGATGTAGTCTTTACACCATATTTCTTAGTTAAATACTCATATCCACCTTCGCCGTTTAGATATGCGGTAACGACTTTTAATTTAAATATAAGGCTATATTTTGCCATAGAAAAACCGACCTCCTTAACGTTAAGATTTTTGGTCTAACATTAAGGGGTCGGTTCATAATATCTAATGACATGGGGCTTTTTATAATATATTTCTATAAATAGATTCTTATTGAGTAATAAAAATAGCCCTTCGTTACCAGTAACTGGATAACTGAAAGGCCATTTTATCATGTTTTTGATCCTTTTGAGATGAGTTCGATGGTTCTACTCGTTTGGCTATCTGTTTATATTATATGGTTAATCTTATATTACGGATAAATACTATATAGTATTTACTAATAACAGGCAGTGATCTAGTCATGCCTATTCGGCGTACAATTAAAAGGAATGAGTCCGGTAGAATACTGAACTCATTCCTAAAAAGTAGCTTAATTATATCTGTCCAAGAAAAATGGGTACATATCAATTCGCTGCCTTTTTGTTTTTTTAAACTGAACTATCGGATTGAATAAAAAAATATAAGATTTTTGTTTCGTATATTGATAATAAATTCTAATAATTATTTAGGTTTAATTAATAAAATTCACAAATATAATGAATTAATAAATTGTCGCCTGAAAATGTAAACTATAAAAAAATTATTGAAATGAATTATATCTTTTTTTGTTATCAAATATTAAATAAAAATATAAAAATATGAAAGAAAAAAATTGTGTTTACGATAGAATCTAAATCGAAAAAAATGTATAAAAAAATCTAATATATGAGGTATAAATTGTGCATAAATGACCTTATTTTATAAAAAAATCTCTATAAATGAATATAAAATGAAATTTCATTTACTCTATAGAAAAAAATTTGATATTATATGAATTATCAGCATGAATATGTCTGTGTGTATTTAATTTAAAGTAAAGTTTTAATTGTAAGCTAGAGGGAAGATTATGAATCGAATTTACAATGTAATTTGGAGTAAAACTAAAAAATGTTATGTTGTTGTCTCCGAAATCGTAAAAAGCGGCGGTGGTAAAGTTAAATCTATCAATACTGATAAATCCTATGCATGTGTAGGTACTGTTATGGCTGTAGCGGCATTATTAGTAGGGGCTAATGTGTCTACTGTAGTTGCGGCAGATGATACATCAAAAGCAATGGTTATTAATGGTATCAGTAGTAATTATATAACAGGTAAGGGCCAAGCCTCTATTGGTAGTACTTTATATAATTACGAAAACCCAGGTAATGATGGAGCATTAGATGGTACCAAGACTACTCAGGGTGGGTATCCACTATATACTAGTAATAGATTAAACGGTCTTATGATTGGTCGTAATTCTAGTATTCAAGATGGCACTTCTAATATTTATTCTGGTATGGCCATTGGTGATTATACAAAAGCTACAGGTGGTTTATCTATTGCAATGGGTAACTATGCACAGGCTACGAATGCGTCCTCCATGGCTATTGGTACAGCTACTTTGTCTAGTGGTTTTAACTCCTTGGCTATGATGCGCCAATCTGCAGCGAAGGGGGATTTCTCTACAGCTATTGGTACGGCCTCTTGGGCAAATGCAAAAGGTAGTTTTGCTATGGGTTACTCTGCTACAGCAAAAGGTGAGCAATCTATTGCCATTGGTGCTGCTGAAACTATTACTATTCCAGGTAGTTCAAGTATTAGTACTACACCAAGTGCTAAATATAATGCGGCTGGCAATACAGTAACAGAAGGTGATCGCTCTCTTGCTTTTGGTACGAAAGCTCGTACAGGAGTTGGTGCACATGACTCTATGGCATTTGGCTCTAACTCTATTACCGCTGGTGTTAATGCTGTAGCTATGGGTAATTCTGCTCAAGCTACAGAAGCAGATGCATTTGCCTTTGGTAACACTTCACAAGCAAAAGGGAGTAGCTCTATCGCTATGGGTAAAACGGCAGAAGCATCTAAAGAGAATGCCATTGCATTGGGTGGCTTATCTAAAGCGAAGGATGTAAATGCCATTGCTATCGGCGGTAAGGCTGAGGCAAGTAAAGAGGGTACCATGGCAATTGGTACTGGCGCTAAAGCGGATAGTATAAGCGCAGTAGCTATTGGTATTGAGTCTGAAGTTACTGGTGAGAACTCCATGGCTATTGGTGCTAAGGCTGTTGCGGAAACTAAGAACTCTTTGGCACTTGGTGCAGGTACAGAAATCAGAGGTACATTAGTAAATACGTATTCTGCTTTTACCAATGAAATAAATCCTGCAACGGCAGGTGTTGTGGCAGTTGCGAATGTTGGTACAGAACGTCGTATTATTAATGTAGCTGGTGGTCAAAATGATACAGATGCAGCCAATGTAAAGCAATTACGTTATGTAAATAACAACTTGGCACAAACCATTGCAGGCTCTACGTATACAGGTTATGAAGCAAATGGTTCTACTTACAAAGCGCCTGATTTTAATATCAAAAATACTACATACCATACGGTAAAAGAAGCTGTTGAAGCGGCGCAAACTAACTTCTTCAGCGCTAAGGGCGTATCTACTGATGCAAACTATGATAATAAAGGTGCTACAGGTACAAATTCTACGGCAGCGGGTGTGCGTGCGTCTGCAGCTGGTAACTATGGCACTGCACTTGGTGCGGATGCAACTGCTACAAACGAAAAAAAGGTACTGCATTAGGGCTATAAAGCTAAAGTAACGGCAGATAATGGTGTTGCATTAGGTTCTGGCTCTGTTGCGTCTACTGCAGCTGGCGTGGCTGGTTATGATGTAAGCGTAGCAGATAGCCGTGCCAATAAATACACTGCTTTTAACAGGTGCGGTGGCAACATCCACATTGGGTGCTGTATCTGTAGGTGAAAGCTCCAGCGTTGGTACAGAAACACGTCAAATTACAAAACCTTGCAGCTGGTACAAATGACACAGATGCAGTAAACGTTGCTCAATTACGTAATGTAAACTTAAAAAAATTGCAGGTAATACAAACAAAAAAATAATAATAAAAAAATGATGTATTGTTAGATAGCCAAACATTGACTGTTAAAGGTGATGGCACGTATGTAACAACAACTGCAGATAACCAAACAATTGATGTGACATTAACAGACACAACTAAAAAGAAAATTGACAATGCGGCTGATAAAGACCTTTCTAACATTACAAATGTAGCGAAAAAGAATATTACTGCATTAGGTACAATTGTTGAGGCTGGCAATAATGTAACAATTCCAGCAGCTACCGTAGATGCTACAACAGGTCAAAAAACATACACTGTGAATGCTATGGATACTAAGATTTCCTTAGGCACTAGCGGTATGATGACGCTTACAGGTGGTACACCTGATGCAAATGGTGTTCGTAACTATACAATTGACGTAGATCCTACTAAAGTTGCTAAAACTGATTTAACTAACATTACTAATGGTGGTAAAACGGTAATTCAACAAGAAGCTCAAAAGGCTGTAAAAGTCGTGGCAGGTCAAAATACAACTGTTACAGAAGGTACTGATGGTACGTATAAAACATATGCAGTTAATGTAGATGCGACATCAGACTACCGATTGGTAGAAAACAGTGCTGCCGCTGATAAAGCATATAAAGTAACTGGTAATAAAGTTGATTTAACAGTACAAGATTCTAAAACTCCTACAAATACGAAGACGGTAACGATTAAAGATATCGCTTCTAAAACTGAGTTAGATACTACAAAACAAGAATTGACTGATAAAATCACAGATACAAAAACTGAGCTTATTAATAAAGGCTTAAAATTCAACGCTGACAACAACGATGTTAAGACAAATAAACTTGGTTCTACTGTAACTGTTGCAGGTGATGCGAATATCACTACAAAGATTACACAAACTGGTGATGACTCAACAATCGCTGTTACTTTGAACAAAGACCTTAATGTTAAAACACTAACTGCTACAGATACTGTAAAAGCTGGTACTGCAACTATGGGTAGCCAAAGCGTAACAGATAACAAAGCTGCTACACAAACTGGTAACTTCGTAACTGGTCTCGACAACACAGCATGGAACATGGCTGACCCTGCATTTGTATCTGGACGTGCTGCAACAGAAGATCAATTGAAAACAGTGAGTGATGCTGTAAAAGCAGCGAATGCTGGTGCTACAGATTACCGTTTGGTTGAAAACAATGCAGCAACGGATAAAGCATACACTGTAACTAGCAATAAAGTTGATTTGAATGTTAAAGACGAAAAATCTGGTACTACTAAAACAGTTACTATTAAAGATATTGCGTCTAAAACTGAACTTGATAAATTGGATGATCGCGCTGTTAAGTATGATTTAGATTCTGCTACAAACAAAGCAGACAAATCTAAAGTGACTTACGAAGGTCCTGCATACACTAACAAAACTGGTGGTACTCACGTAACTAACGTAGCGTACGCAACTGGTACTAACGGAAGCGAAGCAGTTAACGTAGATTACTTAACTGACAAAATTAAAGACAGTTCCGATGCTTTGATTAACAAAGGTCTTAAATTCGACGCTAACGTTGGTGGTGTGAAAACTAATAAACTTGGTTCCACTGTGAAGGTTCAAGGCGAAGGCACAGAAGCTGATGCTAAGTACAGCGGTAAAAACATCAAAACATTTATCGGTCAAGATACAGCTGGTAACACAACAATCGACGTTAAGATGAATAAAAATCTTGAGGTTGAAACAATTACTGCTACTGGCCCAGCTGGTAAAGACGGTAAAATCGGTATCAACGGTAAAGATGGTGTTACAACAAATATTTCCATTACACGTGATGGTCAACCTGGCGTAGATGGTGCAGCTGGTACAACTACAACTCGTATCGTATACGAAAAATCAGATGGTACTAAAGAAGAAGTAGCTACATTAAATGATGGCCTTAAATTCAAAGGCGATATGGGTGCTACATCCAACGTTAAACTTAACAAACAAGTTGATGTAAACGGTGGCGTAACTAACGCAGCTGACCTTGCAACAGGCAACAACATTGGTGTTACATCTGCAGCAGTTGATGCACAAGGCAATGCAAAACTTCAATTGCAATTGGCGAAAGATATTACAGGCCTTAAATCTGTAACAGCATCTGATACTGTAAAAGCGGGTACTGCTACAGTTGGTAAACAAACTGTAAACGATAATAAAGCAACAGCTCAAACAGGTAACTTCGTAACTGGCTTAGATAATAAAGCTTGGAACATGGCTGACCCTGCATTTGTATCTGGTCGTGCTGCAACAGAAGATCAATTGAAAACAGTGAGTGATGCTGTAAAACAAGCAAGTGCAAGTGCAACAGATTATCGTTTGGTTGAAAACGATGCAGCAACGGATAAAGCGTATACTGTAACTAGCAATAAAGTTGATTTGAATGTTAAAGACGAAAAATCTGGTACTACTAAAACAGTTACTATTAAAGATATTGCGTCCAAAACTGAACTCGACAAATTGGATGACCGCGCTGTTAAGTATGATTTAGATCCTACTACAAACAAAGCAGACAAATCTAAAGTGACTTACGAAGGTCCTGCATACACTAACAAAACTGGTGGTACTCACGTAACTAACGTAGCGTACGCAACTGGTACTAACGGAAGCGAAGCAGTTAACGTAGATTATTTAACTGACAAAATTAAAGACAGCTCCGATGCTTTGATTAACAAAGGTCTTAAATTCGACGCTAACGTCGGTGGTGTTCAAACTAACAAATTAGGTTCCACTGTAACTGTAAAAGGTGAAGGTACTGCAGCTGATGCTAAGTACAGCGGTGAAAACATCAAAACATTCATCGATCAAGATACAGCTGGTAACACAACTATTAACGTGAAGATGAATAAAGACATCGTTGCTGATTCCATCAAAGTAAACAAAGATGGTAGAGATGGCAAAGATGGTGTATCCATTACAGGTCCTACTGGTGCTGCTGGTACAGACGGTAATAATGGTAAAGTAGGCATCACAGGTGCTGATGGTAAAGACGCAGTTTCTATCTCCGGTAAAGACGGCGTTGGTCACATCGGTTTAACTGGCCCTGCTGGTACAAACGGTAAGGACGGTTCTAATGGTATCGACATGACCGTTAAGAATGGTTATGACGATGCTACCAAAGGCGTTAAGGGTGAAAAAGGTGTAGACGGCGTTGATGGTATTACACGCATTGTGTATACAGACAATACTGGTGAACACCAAGTTGCCACAATGGATGACGGCATGTTATATGGTGGTGACACTGGTGCTGTAATCAAGAAAAAACTTAACAACCAAGTAAATGTTAAGGGTGGCATTACAGATCCAGCCAAATTTACAGCTGACGATAACATCGGTGTTGTATCTGATGGAACAGATACGTTGAAAGTTCGTTTGGCAAAAGATCTTAAAGGTCTTAACACAGTAACTGCTACTGAAACAGTTAAGGCTGGCGACGTAGTGATGGGTAAACAATCCGATGGTACACCTGCAGCTAATACTGGTAACTATGTAACAGGCTTAGATAATAAGGATTGGGATGTAACGAATCCAACAGCAGTTAGCGGTCGTGCGGCTACTGAAGATCAGTTGAAAAAGGTTACAGAGGCTATCAATAATCAAAGTGCTAACTCCACGGATTACCGCTTGATTAAAAACCAAGCAGCTGGTTCTAATGGTGATTATACTGTAGACAACAACGGCAACGTTGCATTGACTGTACAAGATAAAAATCATACAGACAAAACTGAAACAGTAACAATCAAAGATGTAGCTTCTAAATCTGCTCTTGATAAATTGGATGACCGCGCTGTTAAGTATGACTTAGACCCTGCTACAAACACTGTAGATAAATCTAAAGTGACTTACGAAGGTCCTGCATACACTAACAAAACTGGTGGTACTCACGTAACTAACGTAGCATATGCAACTGGTACTGACGGTAGCGAAGCAGTTAACGTAGATTACTTGACTGACAAAATTAAAGACAGCTCCGATGCTTTGATTAACAAAGGTCTTAAATTCGATGCTAACGTCGGTGGTGTTCAAACTAACAAATTAGGTTCCACTGTAACTATAAAAGGCGAAGGTACTGCAGCTGATGCTAAGTACAGCGGCGAAAACATCAAAACATTCATCGATCAAGATACAGCTGGTAACACAACTATTAACGTGAAGATGAATAAAGACATCGTTGCTGATTCCATCAAAGTAAACAAAGATGGTAGAGATGGCAAAGATGGTGTATCCATTACAGGTCCTACTGGTGCTGCTGGTACAGACGGTAATAATGGTAAAGTAGGCATCACAGGTGCTGATGGTAAAGACGCAGTTTCTATCTCCGGTAAAGACGGCGTTGGTCACATCGGTTTAACTGGCCCTGCTGGTACAAACGGTAAGGACGGTTCTAATGGTATCGACATGACCGTTAAGAATGGTTATGACGATGCTGCCAAAGGCGTTAAGGGTGAAAAAGGTGTAGACGGCGTTGATGGTATTACACGCATTGTGTATACAGACAATACTGGTGAACACCAAGTTGCCACAATGGATGACGGCATGTTATATGGTGGTGACACTGGTGCTGTAATCAAGAAAAAACTTAACAACCAAGTAAATGTTAAGGGTGGCATTACAGATCCAGCCAAATTTACAGCTGACGATAACATCGGTGTAGTATCTGATGGTACTGATACATTGAAAGTTCGTTTAGCAAAAGATCTTAAAGGCCTTAACACTGTAACAGCGGCTAAAACTGTGAAAGCAGGTACAGCGACTGTAGGTAACCAAGAAGTAACCAAAGCGGATGGTACTAAAGAAACTGGTAACTATGTAACAGGTCTTGATAACAAAACTTGGGATGCTGACAATATCGTAACTGGTCGTGCGGCTACAGAAGACCAATTGAAAGATGCGTTAGCTAGCCAAACTAATGCAGGCCTTAAATTCGATGCTAACGTGGGTGGAACTAAGACTAACAAATTAGGTTCCACTGTCATCGTAAAAGGCGAAGGCACTGCAGCTGATGCTAAGTACAGCGGCGAAAACATCAAAACATTCATCGATCAAGATACAGCTGGTAACACAACTATTAACGTGAAGATGAATAAAGACATCGTTGCTGATTCCATCAAAGTTAATAAAGATGGTAGAGATGGCAAAGATGGCGTATCCATTACAGGTCCTACTGGTGCTGCTGGTACAGATGGTAACAATGGTAAAGTAGGTATCACTGGTGCTGATGGTAAAGACGCAGTTTCTATCTCCGGTAAAGACGGTGTAGGCCATATCGGTTTAACTGGCCCTGCTGGTACAAACGGCAAGGACGGTTCCAATGGTATCGACATGTCCGTTAAAAATGGTTATGACGATGCTGCTAAAGGCGTTAAAGGTGAAAAAGGTGTAGACGGTATAGACGGAATCACGCGTATCGTGTATACTGATAAGACTGGTGAGCACCAAGTAGCTACAATGGACGACGGCATGTTGTACGGTGGCGATAGCGGTACTGTAATCAAGAAAAAACTTAATAACCAAGTAAATGTTAAGGGTGGCATTACAGATGCGACTAAACTTTCCGCAGAAGATAACATCGGTGTTATCTCTGATGGTACTGATACATTGATGCTTCGTTTAGCAAAAGACCTTAAAGGCTTAAATTCTGCTACTTTCAATAATGGTACAAATGGCAACACTGTTATCAACGGTGGTGGCATGACTATTAATAATGCAGCAGGTAACCCGTTGACATCCATCACGAAAGACGGCGTTACAATTACAGATGGTCCATCTATGACTAAAGATGGTATTGACGCTGGTAGCAAGAAAATCACTAACGTAGCTGATGGTACAATTGGCGCAGGTAGTAAAGATGCTGTAAACGGTGGTCAATTACACTCCGCTGTAGAAGGTCTTAAAACTAAAGGTTTTGGTTTAACCGCTGAAGATGGCAACTCTGTTAAGAAGCCTCTTGGCGATACTGTAACTGTGAAAGGTGACGGTACAAACATTACTACATCTGTTGATAATGGTGCTGTGAAAGTAGCATTGAGCAGAGACCTTAATGTAGACACTGTAACTGCAAACACAGTAACAACAGGCGATACTAAGATGGATACAAATGGTGTAACTATCAAAGATGGCGCTAATGAAGCGGTTAAGTTGACTAAAGACGGCTTACAAATCAACGATGGTGCTGATAAAGCTGTTACAATCAACAAAGATGGTTTAACTATCGAAAACGGTCCTAAGGTAACTAAAGATGGCATCGACGCTGGTGATAATAAAATCACTAACGTAGCTGATGGCACAATCGGCGCAGGCAGTAAAGACGCTGTAAACGGTGGTCAATTACACTCCGCTGTGGAAGATCTTAAAGCTAAAGGCTTCGGTCTTAAAGCTGAAGATGGTCAATCTGTGAAGAAGCCTCTTGGTGAAGTAATCGATCTCAAAGGTGATGGCAACATCAAAACATCTGTAGATGGCACTGCTATTAAGATGTCCTTGAACAATACAATCACTCTTGGTACAGATCCTGCTAAACAAGTTAAAATTGATGGTACTACTGGTACAATCTCTGCAGCGAATACTGTGAAAGCGGGTGATGCTGTTGTAGGTAAGCAAGAAGTAACTAAAGCTGACGGTACTAAAGAAACTGGTAACTACGTAACTGGTTTGGATAACAAAACATGGAATCCTAATGACCCTAAAGCTGTTTCCGGTCGTGCGGCTACAGAAGATCAATTAAAAGTTCTTAATGACGACTTTAATGAAAAAGCTAAAAACGGTCGCGTATTCCAAGGTGACCAAGCTGGTAACGATGGTAAAGTAGTTAAGGGTTTAGGTGATACAGTAAACATTAAGGGTGGCGCTGATGTAACTCGTCTAAGCGACAACAACATCGCTGTGTTGAAAAATGCAGCTGGTGATGGCTACGATATCAAGTTGGCTAAAGAACTTAACCTAAAAGATGGTTCTACATCTTATACTAAAGTTGTACCTGGTGCTGGCCCAACACCTGGATATACAGTAGATACTAGAGTAGATGGTGGCGGTATTACAATCACTCCATCCATCAATGGTACACCTGTTCCAAGTCGTACAGTAACTCTTACAGAAAATGGTTTAAACAATGGTAATAACACTATTACTAATGTGGCACCTGGTGTAAATGGTACTGATGCAGTTAACGTAAATCAATTGCGTAATGCTGTAAGTAGTGTAGATGGTAAAATCGCTGATGTAGGCGCTGCAAGTGCTGCAATGGCTGGTTTGAAACCATTACAATACGATCCATTAGAACCTACACAAGTAATGGCTGCTGTTGGTAACTACAAAGGTAGTACTGCTGCTGCTATTGGTTTAGCTCACTATACAAATGAATCTACAATGCTTCATATGGGTGTGTCTCTCGGTGGTCATAATAATATGGTTAATGCTGGTGTATCCTATAAATTCGGTACATCTGATGCTAAAAAAGCAATCCCAGAGCGTTATAAAGCGGGCCCAATCAGCTCTGCTTATGTAATGCAAGACGAAGTGACTGCTTTGAAAGCTGAAAACTTGCGCATGAAAGAACGCGATGAAGAATTAACTGCTAAGTATGAACAAGTACAACGTGATAATGAAGTGATGAAAGCACAAATCGCATTGCTTATGCAACAAGCTGGCTTAAGTCAATAATTATTCACCAAATCGAGTATTGAGTTTTTAAAACATATGAAAGCCGCCCTGTAAGGGGCGGCTTCCTATAAGAGGAATTTATGAAATTAATTAAACTTTTACCATTGATGGCAATTGCTAGTATGTGCTTGGTATGTCAAGTTAATGCGGCTCAAGATGAGCTAATGCTGCCTGAGCAACCAGCATCTCCATTGACTCTTAGTCAACAAAATGTATCTGTTGCTGTTCCTAGTCAAGAAGTACGCGATACAGTTATTGAATTTGCAGCGTTCCAAATGGGTCAACGTGGCAAGTTAATTCAAGACGATAACCGCGTTATGTCTGGTCAACAACGCTACACTAATAATGTGTTATATTACATGAACGTTCGTCGTAGCTGGTACATCGTTAGCCATCGCTATAAAGATGATAGCTATGCTCGTCTTGTACTAGATCGCTTGTACAATGATTATGTGGAATTCTTCAATTCTCATGTAACAGTATCTGAAATGAATCAATTTGGCTATGAACAACAAATCATAGACATTCTTGAGAAACATGCAGAAACTGTATATAACGATGAATTGCGTTTCTACATGAACGAATTGGTAATCTACAGTTTGAAAGAAGCTATGCGTGACGGTAATAACCGCGTTAAACGTATCCGCTAATCGGTATATATAACTATATATCTATGAAAGAGGTAACGGCATAGGTCGTTACCTCTTTTTGGTTTAGGCTTATTTTATTTAAAAAGGTGTATTGAAAATCACATAATAGTAGTGTTATTAGGTCTATACTATACCCATGGCCGTATAGCAGTTTATATATAGACACCCTTACATACTATAGATAAATTTACACTCAGGTATCCAAGTACATGCAATTACTCCTAGTTACACAGCAATTACAATCCTTTTGGATACCCTATTCTCTCTCAATAAGCTATATGGTCGTTGTTAAACAAATAGCCCCCGTAGGTTTTCCTACGGGGGCTTGTTTGTTAAAGAGGTTTAGTAATCTTATAAGTATTGTTTTATTTGTCTAATTTAGATATGAGCTGACGTACTGTTTCTTGGAGCTCTTTATTTTGTGTTTCCAACGCTTGTACGCGAGCTTCAAGGTTTTGTGGGTGGTTCGTCATGTTAGACTTACCAGGTTTATAGGTAATGCCTACATTAGCCATAAGGTGGCTATTGAGTGTTACACCTGTAGTTAATAATAGATTGTCTCGATGGTAGTAACCAACACCGAGGGCAAGGGCATTGGCATTTTTATAATGACCATAGCCTGCCATATATTGAATGCGGTTGTCTGGATCGTAGCCCATAGGATGTAAAGCAGCTAGTGCAGCGGCGCGAGCATCGCCCTTATTGGATTCCGATTCGACGCGACCGATATTTTGTTCGACGCGGCTAATGTTTTGCTCTACATGACTAATGGAGCTTTGTAGTTGAGCATTTGTACTTTGACCAAGGGAATCGATCATTTGATGCACACCGTATAGTTGGGAACCGTTGATAGCATCTGTAGAGGTGGCACTTACGCGACCTGCCGCTACATTAGTTATAGTCCGTTCTTTATCTTTAGCGCCTACAGATACGGTAGAAACAGGTGTAGTACCTGCATAGTTTACAGTCGTACCATTCTTAAAGGTATAGCTCGATGTACCTACCACATCGCCATCTGTCGAATCGTTGCCGAGGATAACGGCGTTCTCTAATGCTGTAGTTACATTATTACCCATGACGAAGGTGTTGTTCCCAGAGATGTGGTTATAGTTACCAATGCTATAGGAACCACTTGCATCAATGGCATTTCCCATATTGACCTTGACCGAATACGCCAGACTCTGTCGCTTTGTCGGATAAGGTATTATAAGAACCGATAGCGAGGCCCTTCTTGGCATTTACATTCGTATAATGACCAATGCCGAGGGTAAAATCAGCTTTCACCGAAGAACCAGAGCCAATGAGGACGGAATTATTAGCCGTGCTATTCGCCCCTTGGTAATGACCGAGCCATACGTTTTTAGTACCTTCGGATTTCTCGCCCGATTGGGTGCCCATGATGATGGACATGGTCGCTTTCGCATTGTTGGCAGTGAGGGAACCAGCGATTACGTTGTTGTCGCCCGTGCCATTAAGGAAGGTTTTGCCGCCTAATGTAATATTGGCGCCTCCCTTGGAACCATTACTGGATAGGGTGCCGATGGCAATGTTATTACCATTCGAGTTAGGACTATTGATCACTTGATGGGTGCTATTCGCAGCCCCTGCGGCGTGACCTAAGGTAATGTTGCCATCATTGGTGAAAGTCGTTCCTTCCGCGCCTATATTGTGTCCCGTCTGGACGATGTTAATCGGCGCTGCAGAAGCGACTCCCATAGATAGTGCGGTTAGCACGATACCAGTTAATACAAAAATGTTTCTTACTCATCGCAATACACTCCTTTGCATATTATGACTTCACAAAACTTTCATAAAAACTTACAGATTCATAATAATACATAAAAAAAGCATATTGTAAATGAATATTTTGTATATTATGGGTATAAAATACAACATAAACGGATATTTTAGAGAATGTTTATGCAATGGTATAAAAACGTTTAAGTTGAAACGGAAAAGGTTAATCTACATAGAAAAATTTCTTTATAGTTTCGCCTATATATGGCTCTAATTTCTTGACAGTGGTGCCCATTATTCGTTACACTAATATATATTTCATTTATTGTTCATGAGTTTTATGTGTAGAGAATAATAAAACGTTGTAGAGAGTCATGAAACGTATTGTATGTGTTGCCTTAAGTGCCCTTTTGTGTTGTGTGGGTTCCGCAGAGGCAGAGAAGCAACAATTGCATAAGGGGGCAGACCAGTCTGTCCAAAGGGAGCATACCATTGCAGTGGCAACGAGTCCTCGTGAGGAGCAGGTCAAAGCGGTAGCTGAAGATTTCCATATCACTCCTGCGGTCACACCAGACCATGTGATTGGTGAAGGTGGCCCTCTCGTGATGGATCGCCAAGAGACCAAGACGGTGCAGTACAGCGACGTAGATGCAGTAAACCGCGCTATCAATGCGGTGGCTATGTCCAATGTATCCAATGTGATGTATGGCGCCAAAGGTAAACCGTGGATGCGACGCACTACGCTGAGCTTCCAGTTCCAAGAGGGGTGGAAGCCATTGTACTCTGTGGAGACGGTTCAGCCCCTAGGCCATTATGATGATAAGTCGCGCGACGTATGGTTTACGCAGCAGCGCATTTCTCGGGCTTCCGATATTGGGACAACCCTTAACGTAGGCGTTGGGTATCGACGTATCTCGAAGGATGATCGTCGCCTCTATGGTGCACATCTCTTCTATGACCATCGCTTCTTGCGTCATCACAATCGCCTCAGCGGGGGCCTTGAATATATGTCGGGTGAAAGCGAGTTCCGCTTCAACTGGTACGGTTCTGCCTCTGATGAGCGCGTCCTCGATGCAAACCTTCATACCTTGGAGCGTGTAGCAAATGGTTATACCCTCGAATATGGTAAGACTTTCAAAAATGCTCGTTGGGCAAGAGTCTATGTAGAAGGATACCATTGGAATCAAGAACGGCAAGCCGATAAGAATGGTTTGCGCGTTGGTTCCGAGTTGCAGCTCACACCGCGTGTGTCTGTCGATATGGGCTATAACAAGCCTGAGCATAACTCAGGTGGGGTGTATGGCAAGATTACATTCCGCTTAGCGGGATCTCCTGTAGCTTGGTATGGTGGTAAGCACAGAGTAGAGGGCGCTATGAGTGTTCGTTTCAAAATGCTAAGCCTTGTTAGACGTCATAATACGATTTGGGTTGAGTAATAATTTTGATAATACAACTCACAAAGTGAATAGGACTGCGATTCATTCAGTTCATTGATATTTAATGAAAATTTAATGAAAAATCATCTATTATCCGAGCTTAATAAATGGTATACTCATGATAAGGAAGAGTTAGGATTAAGTTTAACTGTTCTTTATAGATAATGGCTCTTAAGTAGGCCATTATCTTAATGTGGAAACATTACTTTTTTTTAGTGCCGTGCGATCGCCCGTTCATTATTAGTTACTCTCTATTACTTCAATAACTATTGCGGTGTATTTACTTAAAAAAATCTCTCTCTCAACAATAAACCTGAATCATGCGGCAATTGTAGGAGGGTCGCCTTACCTCTTATCATAAGTGGGTAGTTAATCTGTATGGATTAACTACCCACTTTTTGTTGTTAAGTGTATATTCCGATATACTTTTTGTTGTTAAGTGTATATCCCGATATATAGAGTATTTCTTATATAACCTTATATATTCTTATATATAACATTATTATATATAAGGACATAAGATCTATAGAGCATATAATCACATAGACTATGATAGGTTTTATAGGTCATTTACATGCTCGAGTCATATGAACACAGTTTCTGTTTTTAAATACACTTAATAGATATATAAAAAACTGTTTACAAAATGGATATTCATGCTACAATGTTCATATAAGACTCATGAAAATAATATGAATGATTTATATGTTATTTGTAAGAGAGATAGTAATTAAAGTACATGGAGGATACTCATTATGAACAAACGGAGACGTTTATTAACTTTGTTAATTAACGGTGTGTTGTTATCCAGTTTGTGGGTTGTTGCAAGTGCGGCAGACACTACGACTGGCGGTGGTAGTGGCGTAGCATACGGCACTGGCAGCAGCGCACCTAAAGCAGAAAATGTAGCTGTCGGTAAAGGCGCTGCTATTCAATATTCTAATGGTCCAAGTGCTGCTACAGGCGATATTGCTGTCGGTAACGGTGCGGTAATCAATAACTATGCTAGCCAAGGCGGTAGTGTAGCTATCGGTAAAAACGCAAAAATTGATAATATGGCAGGCGGCGTAGAGGCTGCTTTTGCATTGGGTCAAACTACCTATAGCGGTAATTTATTCTCTAGCTCTCGAATTCCTGCGGATCCAACTAAGGTAGTAGGTAGCGTAGCGGTTGGTGATAATACCTTTGCTCGTACTGGCAGTACTATGATTGGTTCCCATAACTATAAAGGTGACCTTGGTGACACAACTGTAGATTCTGCTTCTACTCGTAAAGATGCATTAAATGCATATGCTACTACAGTGGGCGCTAACAGCTTCACAAACGGTGCCTTTGCTACAAATACTGGTACGTACAATATTATTTCCAGTGAATATAATGGCGGTCGTTTTTCCAACCCTGTTAAAAACCTAGCATCTACTGTGAACGGTTCTTTTAATAGTAATGAATCTAAAACGGCTAGTAGCTACTACTCTGGTATCGGTAACAGCATCGTAGGTACAGCGAATAGAACGTTCAACTCCAACGGTTCCGTCGTGATGGGTGCAGGTAATGAAATTACAAATTCTGTTACAAGGATTCCTGTTAGTGCAACTGATGCAGGTAATTCTGCTAAGGAATTCGCGGAAACATTGCGTACTGCTGTTAAAGACGCTAACGGTGGTGGCTCCACGATGGCCCTCGGTGGTGCTAACAAGGCTGATTACACATTACGGACATCGATGATCGGTATTAACAATACTGTGACAGGTGTTAAGGGTGGTGAAAGCAAAGACAACCTTGCTATGGGCGTAGGTAATACGGCTACTAAAGTTCAGCACATGACAGCTATTGGTTCTAAAAATACTGTATCTGATGCAACTGACACAATTATCGTAGGTGATAACCGTACTGTAACAGGTGCTAATAATACTGTTACCATTGGTTCTAGCGATGCTGGTACTACAACAACTGTAAACGAAGCAGTAGCTATCGGCCACAACACAGAGGTAACTGCTGAAGGCGGCGTAGCTCTTGGTAGTGGCTCCAAAGCAACAGTTGCAGCTGGCGGTATTGGCTATGATGTTAAAACAGGTGCTGCCTCTACAGAAACAGGTGCTGCATGGAAAGCGACAAGCTCTGCCGTATCCGTTGGCGACGTAGCAAATAATGTAACACGCCAAATTACATCTGTAGCAGCTGGTACAGATGACAGTGATGCAGTAAACGTAGCACAGCTTAAAAAAGCAGAAGAAAAAATCAACGATGTTGAAGCGGAAGCTAAAAAACATACCACAGTTGTAGCAGGCGATAATACGACTGTAACACAAGGTACAAATGCAAACGGCGGTGCTGAATACAAAGTAGCTGTAAATAAAGACTTAGTAGAGATGAACTCTGTTAACTTCGGTAAAGCAACGGACGACGTTCGTGCTCGTATCGATAAGGACAGCGCTCGCTTCTTCAACGGCAGCGAAAATATCGGTGTTACACCTAAAGGTATCCAAATCGAAAATACAGATACCTTAGAACAAGCTACTTTCACAAAATACGGTATGTACGCAAGTGAAGGGGACAAAACAGTTTACTACACTACAAACGGTATCAGTGCTGGTGATCAAATCATCAACAATGTGAAAGCTGGCGTAGCAGATACTGATGCGGTTAACGTTTCCCAACTTAAAAAGATTAAAGATGAAATTACTGCTGCTACAGGTACTACAACAGTAACGGCAGGTGACCACATTACGGTAACACCAACAATCAATGGTAATAGCCGTGATTACAAAGTATCTTTGTCTAAAGATATTACGAACCAAATCAACAATAATACTACGAATATCGACAAAAATAAGACAGAAATTAATAAAAACCGCGACGATATCAACAAAAATCGCGATGATATCAATAAAAACAAAGATGACATCAAGAAAAAAATCGAGACGATATCAACAAAAAAATCGCGACGATATCAACAAAAAAATAAAGATGACATCAAGAATAATCGCGATGACATCAATAAAAACCGCGATGATATCAACAAAAATAGAAGCGATATCAACAAAAATGCAGGTAATATTGCAAACAATACTACAAACATCGCTAAGAATACAGAGGACATCAAAAATATTAAAGGCGATGTAACAGATATTCAAAACAATATTACAAACATCAATAACAATATGAACTCCTTCAAAGGCGATCTTTCCAAGATGGATAAACGTATCGACAAATCTGTAGCAGGCGCTGCAGCATTGGCGGCTTTACATCCACTTGATTTCGATCCAGATGCTAAATGGGACTTTGCTGCAGGTTATGGTCACTACCGCAGTGGTGATGCGGCAGCTATCGGTGCTTTCTACCGTCCTAACGAAGACGTACAACTTAGCATCGGTTCCACAGTAGGCGGCGATGAAACAGTATTCAATGCTGGCTTGTCTGTGAAAGTAGGCGCTCATAATGGTGTATCTCGCTCTCGTGTAGCTATCGGCAAAGAGGTATTGGCTCTTAAGAAAACTGTAGCTGAACAAAATGCACAAATCCAAAAATTGACTGCATTATTGAACGGCGTAGCTGGTACTAAGATGAAAGCTGACCATACTACATTATTCCCAGACGTGGCTGCAAACCACTGGGCATATGAAGCAGTAAGCGATTTATCTCGCCGTGGTCTCGTTGAAGGTTATCCAGATGGCACATTTGGTGGTGACCGCTTGTTAACTCGTTATGAATTCGCACAAATCGTATACCGTGCAATCCAAGACGGTGTAACAGTAGATGATCGCCTCGTTACTGAATTCAGCCCAGAAATGGCATTGTTCCGCGTGGACACAGTTGCGAAAAATGCTCAAGGTAAACCAATAATTGAACGCGTTCGCGTTAACAAAAAATAGAATAGATTATTAAATAACCATTGGCTACTACACAGATTAACACTTCTAGATACATTATGTAGTAGCCAAATTAAATAAGCGTAACTGATATAGATTGAATTGCACTCTATACCAGTTACGCTTTTATTTTTGTGTGATTAAATTTTGAAAGTGAAACTAAGGCTTACTTTTTCTCTTGTTAAGTCGCAACTATGTCATACCTTAATTAGAAGTAATGTAATAACTTAAGTAGTGACGTATCAAAATAAAAAATGGTATTTTAAGATTGGTGTCTAAAATAGCCAAGCTCTACTAAATGTTTAATAGATTCATCGAGGTATTGTTCACTTGGGACAGTGAAGGTCTCACCATCTGCTTTCGTACGAGTGATGGTTAGCGTTTCATCTAGAATTTTAATTAACTCAGCACGAGTTGTTGGCTGTACCATTTGTTTCATGACGTACAATAGCCCTTGGTCTACAGTAGGATCCTCTTGGTTAAACATATTGCCTAAGGACATGTATTGTTTACCATTGCCTTCGATGAGGGTAGAAACATATCTAATGAAACGCTCTGGGATGTAACTTACATTTTCTACAAATGGTAATTTTTCATATTTCTCACCATACGCACGGAGATGGCCCAAAATGGTTAGCAAGAATAGCTGTACATACAATCTGTCCTTGTTATATTCCTCATTAGGATGATGCTCTGCCATGTAGTCTACAATATCTTGAACATTAAATTGTTGGAACGTGCGCATAAATTGTTTGAGCGTAATGCGTAGCGTATCGGTCCAATTGGAAGGCATGCCTAATTGATCCTCAAAAGGTGCCGCAAAGTACAACGTGTCCAGAATGTCTTTTTGAACCGTTTCGTCCCGCACAATTTTATTTCTGTTACATGGTTTCGTTAATAGTGCCATGCGGAACTGTGTATCATAGACAAAGTCATAATATTGCTCTTTATCCTTATGATTACCGTTGGCAAGGGCTTTAATATTATCTACTACCCTATCATTGAGCCATGTGATAAAGGATTTTTCGAGGCTTTCATCACCGATATATACACAGCCCTGCTGTTCTGCACGTTCGATAAACTCAGACACATACACAGGATCGTTAAAGGTTTCTAAATATTCATGGCCTACATAATAATCATTGGACTCTAAGACGCGCTTGATATTGTCGATTTTGTAACCCGACCGCTCTTGGGACCGTTGATCCATGTTCATTGTCTCGCCAAGGAGTTTTAACACGTTTTTAGTGTATACAGTACGTTCTTGCAGTGATTGAGACTTTAATTGCTTTCAGAATAGAGCATAATATCGCGCATTTGCTCTAATCGTTTCCAACCGGGATACGTGTTGTAGGACACATAAGCAATGCCGCGATCAGATAGATTGCGATTACAAATGCTGAGGATTTTATCCTTAACGATATCAGGTACCCAAGACCAAATGCCGTGAACGAGAATGTAATCGAAGGTGCCAAAGTCATCATCGATGTCCATGATATCTTTTTCTAACAAGGTTACATTGGTGAGCCCCATGGATTCGATTAATTCGTTACCGTGTTTGATTTGTACAGATGACAGGTCGATGCCTATGAAAGTTGCCTCTGGATAGTACAGCGCCTGTGGAATGATATTACCGCCACAAGAGGAGCCTAGCTCAAGCACACGAGCACCCTTAATTGGCGCCGGATCAAGACCGTAGATGCGCGCCGTTGCAATTAATGAATTAATAGAACAACTAGCAAAGGCTTTAGATACATAAAGGAAATCATCATAGGAGTCCTTTAATGCCTCAATGCCCGCTTGGTCGGTAGACGCTTGATGCGGTGGGGGACTAATGGATTGGCCTTCGCTGCTATTGCCGTTTAGTATGCCTTCTGTAGTTTCTTTATATATATCTTTATGTGCTTCTTTTTGTTGTGTGTCCATGGTAAAACCCTCGTTGTTAATATATGGTCTAATTTTACCTCATTATGATTAAGTATATCACAATTTCTGTTATATATAGGAGTACGAATTCATAATTATTTCATTTACAAAGAAATATATGAAATTTTTATGAAATAGTTATCAAAGGATTGAGTGAATTTCATATATAGATTTTTTTGAGATCAAAAATTTATAGATAATATAAAAAAATAGAGTTTGAAATCGAGAAAAAATCAATCTTCATAAATCGATTAAACCTTTATTTATAAGTTTTGGTAATGCGATTATCGAAAAATTATAAAACTGGATAGAATAAAAATAGATTAGATTTTATAAAAATACGTATAAATCGTCAAAAAAATGAGTAAAAAAACGACCATATATTAAATTTTGTTTAACAAAAATAAATGTTTTGATAATAAACTTTGGCAATTGTGATAAAAAAACATGAAGAGAACCATTTACAATATTTTCGATATATGATATTCTGTTTATGACACAAAATGAAAGAAATATGAAAGACGCTCAGAAAGCCATTAAGTATGGGATGTTTGGCCTTTCAGTCTTTTGTATTTATTGATTATTAATTATAAGGATTGTAATTGTGTCTAGTTAAGAAAGGGGTTCATAGTAATATGAATAAAATCTTTAAAGTTGTTTGGAGCAAAACTAAAGAGTGCTACGTAGTAGTTTCCGAAGTTGCAAAAAACAATGGTGGTAAGAAAAAAAGTGTTGGCTAGCGTATTAGCTGGTTTGGCTATGGTAGGCGCTGGCGCAATGGGTACACCAGTACATGCGGTTGTAGACTTAGGTAATAGTGCGGTTAATATTTCTCCGGATCACCTTCCTGCAAGTCAAAAAAATACTGTAGGTAAAAACTCTACGGTCGTTGGTTACGCTAATACAACTAATAACGAAGAGGGTACAGTTGCATATGGTGGCTATAATACCGCAACTGGCAATTCTTCAACTGCTTTAGGTAGTAGTAATACAGCAACTGGTGGTTCCGCTACCGCGATTGGTAGTAATACTGTAGCTAGTGGAGCCGCTTCTGTCGCTCTTGGTAATTTATCACAAGCAACTAATAAAGGCGCTATCGCAATTGGTACTCGTACTAATTATGAAACAACTAATACAGCTACTGGTGCTGGTTATGGTTTGACTGCGGGTGAATACTCTACTACTGTTGGTGGTTGGAGTAGAGCGACTGGTCAACATTCGAGTGCTTTTGGTTATAACAATAAAGTAACTGGCGATCATTCTACTGCTGTTGGTACTGGTAATACTATTGACGGTACACAAGTAGCTGGTGCAGTTGCTGTAGGTAATAAAAACAATGCATCTGGTGATCGTGCTATTGCCATTGGTGAAACTAATACATCTAAAGTAGAAGATACGATCACAATGGGTACTAGTAATACTGCTAGTACTGGTGGTGGCATTGCGATTGGTAAAAATAACCTTGCAGACTCTACTAATAGAGGCACAAAAACAGATAGTGGTCGTGGGAACGAAAATTCCCAAATTGCAATCGGTCGTGATAATGAAGCAACACATATTGATACAGTAGCAGTTGGTCGTGAAGTAAAATCTACCGGTACAGGAGCTGTTGGTTTAGGTTCTCGTATCAATGCAACTGGTGACTATGCAGTTGCTATTGGGAATTCCTCAGCAGGCGGTACCGTAGAAGCAGCTGATTATGCGGTAGCAGTTGGTTTCAAAGCAAAAGCTACGGGTGGTCGTTCCATCGCGCAAGGTGGTGCAGCAACTGCAGCAGCTGAACGTTCTATTGCTATGGGTTTACGTTCAAATGTTCAAGAACAAAAGGCTTCTTCTACATACACTTACTCTGGTACAGGCGGTGCTGTAGTAGGTGGTGTTAATACATCTACCAAAACGATTGTTACAGATGCTACGCCTGACCCAACAAAAGGACAAGGAAATCCAGATCCTAATAAAGTATATGAATCTGGTGATGAGATTGCTATCGGTTCTAGCGCTACTGTAAGTAATGAATCAAATGCAGCAGTAGTAATTGGTAAAGGTGCAAAAACAGAAGGCAATGCACATTATTCTGTAGTAGTTGGTAAAGGCTCTTATGCTAATGCTTCCGATGGAGTTGTAGTAGGTCAAGACTCCTATGTAAAAGCTCGTGAAAGCGTTGCAATCGGTCAAGGTGCAAATGTATCTGGTGCTGGTAATGTTCGATCCCAAGCTATCGGTTTTGGTGCAACGGTTACTGGTACAAATGCATATGATGCAACAGCAATTGGTGCTACGGCTCAAGTTACTGATGTAACCGGTGGTGTAGCGCTTGGTTCTGGTTCTGAAGTCGCTCGTAAAACAAGTGATAATGAAAATGTTGGCTTTAATAGTAAATTTGTAGATGGTACAAAGGTTCGTAATCGTGAATATACTGCTGATCAATGGGATTCTGGTTCCATTAATACTGGTGCTGTTTCCGTTGGTAATGACACACAAAAACGTCAAATCATCAATGTAGCAGCTGGTAATAAAGATACTGATGCAGTAAACGTAGCACAACTGAAAAACGTTGGTGTACGTGTTGGTGCTGATACGAATACAGCAACAATTGGTACTAACAAAGTAGCAGCTGATTTCCTTGCATACAATGGTCAATTGAACATTAAAGGGGACAGCAACCGTGTTACAACTGAATCTTCCAATGATGCAAATGGTAAAGATGCTAATGTAAATGTTAAATTCGATTACGATGGTTTGGTAAAAGCTAAAGCTGGTTCTTCCGTAACAGTAAATCAAAAAACTGAAGGCGGTAAAACTGTATTCGAAATTGATGCTCCTGCTGCAACAGGTGGTACAACTTCTACTGAAAAGGTACAAGCTAAAGCAGACGTAGCTGGATCTAGCGACAAAAATATTGCTAAAGTTGCACCTAAAGCTGGTGAAAACTTCGGTGATGTTGGCGCAACTTACGAAGTAAACGTATCCCGTAATGATGTAAAAGATGCAGCTCGTGAAGCTGTAACAGTAAATAATGGTGGTACAACAACAGGTGGCACCTACACAGCTGATACAAATAATCCTATCTCTGTAACACCAACTAAAGATGACACTAACCACAATACATCTTATGCTGTTACATTCGATGGTAATAAAGCAGCTAAACAAATTCCGTTGACGTACAAAGCTAATGGCAGTGGTGCTAAAACTGTTACATTGGAAAAAGGTTTAGACTTCACCAATGGTACAAATACAACAGCAGAAATCGATAATGATGGCGTTGTTAAGTATAACTTGAACAAAGACGTTGATTTGACTAAAAACGGTTCCTTAACAATTGGTGACACTGTAATGAATAACGGTGGTATGACTATCACTGGTGGCCCATCTGTAACTAAAACTGGTATCAACGCTGGTAATCAAAAAATTACTAATGTATCACCTGCTACAAACGGTACAGATGCAGTTAACTATAATCAATTGAAAGCAGCGCGTACAATTGTTACATCTTCTGATGGTTCCGTAACAGTAACACCTGGCACAAGTGGTGATGCATTAACATATGACTTGAAAGTTAATAATACAGGCGGATCCACACCTTCTACTTGGAACATCAAATCCTCTGCAGATACAGCTAATGGTGGTGCTACAGCAACTGGTCATGAAGCAGCAGCTAAAACTATTGCTAATAATAAAACAGTAGAAATGATAGCTGGTAAAAACTTAACAGTTAAACAAACTAGTGACAATGATGGTGCTAAAGTTGAATACGCATTGGCAAAAGACCTTAAAGACCTTGATAGCGTAACAACTGGTAAAACAATTACTAAAGAAATTACGTTGAAAGATCCTAGTGGTACTGGCGAAACTGTAATTAAGAAAGATGGCGACCGCATTACATACACTAATGACGGTGGTACAAATGTAAATAAAGTTGCTAATCTTGCTGATGAAAAACATATTACTCAAGGTGAATATACAGTAGGCGATAAAACTATTGATGCTAACGCAGCTAATGATGAAGTAACAATGACTTACACTGATGGTAATGGTGCGATTGTTAAAGATACAGATGGCAACCCAATTACTACTAAAATAAAAGGCATTGCTAAATCTGATCTTTCCAACATCACTGATGATGGTAAGAAAGTAATTACTGGTCTTAGTTCTGTTGTAAAAGCGGGTGATAATGTATCTGTTAAAACTGATACAGATGCAACTACTGGTCAAAAAACTTACACAGTAAACGCTGTAACTCCTGCAGTTTACACTAAAGCTGATGGCACTAAAGTAACTAAACGTCCAGATGGTACTTATACAACAAACCTTGATGGTTCTGCTGGTAATGATGTTCCTGCAAGTGACGTTATTGTATCTTTCCAAGACGCAGCTGGCGATACAAAACTAGGTAATTCCATTGTTAATAACGTTGGTTCTGCAATTGATAAACCTGGTACAGCTAATGGCAATACATTCTTGACTAAGCTTGATGACGCAGCTGCTGCAACTCCATTTGCAGCAGTTAACGTAAGAGATCTTAAGACTACTTCTGATGCGTTGAAAGCGAATGAACTCCACATTGCTCCAACCGCAGTTAAAACAGGTTCCACTGAAGCTAAAGGCGGTGTAGCAAGTGGCGCTGAAACGTATACAAATACGATGCAGCTACTAAGAAAGTTACATTGACTTACAACGATGGCAACGGTAAAGCAGTAACTGATACTAAAGCAGTTCTTGACTTCTCCGCCTTGAACATCCCAGCTGGTGGTAACAACTACGGCTTCAAAGCTAATGCGACTGCTAATGGTGGTACAGTGGCAAATGACGCTACAACTCCTGCAGCAGTAACAGCTGTTGAAAATGGTGGTACAATCAACTATGCAGCAGGTAAAAACTTGACTGTAAAACAAGATATCGATACTACTAACAAAACTCATACATATACATACAGCTTAGACAAAGATTTAACTAACTTGGATAAAGTTGTTGTTAACGGTAAAGATGGCCAAGCAGGTAAAGATGGCGTAACTATCGTTGGTCCTCAAGGCGCTACAGGTGCTCCTGGCGTTCCTGGTACAAATGGTATCGATGGTAAAGTTGGCATCTCTGGTAAAGACGGTAAAGATGCTGTTTCTATTGCAGGTAAAGATGGTGTTGGTACAATCGGCTTAACAGGTCCTCAAGGTCCTGCAGGGGCAGATGGTAAAGGTGTAGATATCACTACAGATCATGGTACACAAACTCTAGTAAAACCAGAAGCTAACAATGGTGGTAAATCTGAACGTATCGTATACGTACCAAAAGATAAAGATGGTAATCCATTAAAAGATACTGATGGTAACGATATTAAACGTGAAGTAGCTACTATGGATGATGGCTTGAAATTTGCTGGTGATGATGGTCAAACAAATGCTAATAAAGTAATTGCTAAACAACTTAACCAACAAGTAGACATCATTGGTGGTGCTACAGGCACATTGACTGATAACAACATTGGTGTAAACAACGACAATGGTAAATTAAAAGTTCAATTAGCTAAAGATGTTGACTTGACTAAAGATGGTTCCTTAACAATTGGTGATACTACAGTAAATAAAGACGGCATCAAAGTTGCGGCACCTACAACTCCTGGTACAACTACAACTGATGTTAAGTTGACTAAAGATGGCTTAGATAATGGCGGAAACAAAATTGTTAACGTAGCTGAAGGTAACGCTGATACTGATGCAGTTAACGTAAAACAATTAAAAGCAAACCGTACTGAAGTAAAAGCTGGTGACAATGTAGTTGTGACTACAGACGTAGATGCAACAGATAACCATACTGTTTACACTGTAAATGCCGTAACTCCAGCAGTTTACACAACTCCAGATGGTGATAAATTAACGAAAGATAAAGACGGTAAATTCCATAAAGTTGGCGAAACAGCTGAATATACTGGCGATATCATTACATCTTTTGAAAACCCTAAAGCAGCAGCTGGCCAAACAACAAAAGATGGTGGCATGATTGTTAACAACATCGGTTCTGCTATTAAAAACCAAACTCCAACAATGCCTGCAGGTCAAACTGCTACATATTTGGATAAATTGAAAGCAGCAGCTGATGCTGGCTCTAATGTTAAGAATGCAGCGGTTAATGTATCCGACCTTCATAACACTGCTGAAGCATTGAAAGCTTCTGAATTACACATCGCTCCTACAGCAGTTAAAGCTGGCAGCACTGAAGCTAAAGGCGGTGTAGCAAGTGGCACTGAAACGTATATAAATACGATGCAACTAATAAGAAAGTTACATTGACTTACAACGATGGCAACGGTAAAGCAGTAACTGATACTAAAGCAGTTATTGACTTCTCCGACTTGAACATCCCAGCTGCTGGTAACAACTATGGCTTCAAAGCTAATGCAACTGCTAATGGTGGTACAGTGGCAAATGACGCTACAACTCCTGCAGCAGTAACAGCTGTTGAAAATGGTGGTACAATCAACTATGCAGCAGGTAAAAACTTGACTGTAAAACAAGATATCGATACTACTAACAAAACTCATACATATACATACAGCTTAGACAAAGACTTAACTAACTTGGATAAAGTTGTTGTTAACGGTAAAGATGGCCAAGCAGGTAAAGATGGCGTAACTATCGTTGGTCCTCAAGGCGCTACAGGTGCTCCTGGCGTTCCTGGTACAAATGGTATCGATGGTAAAGTTGGGATCTCTGGTAAAGACGGTAAAGACGCAGTATCTATCTCCGGTAAAGATGGCGTTGGTACAATCGGCTTAACAGGTCCTCAAGGCCCTGCAGGTGCAGATGGTAAAGGCGTAGATATCACTACAGATCACGGTACACAAACACTTGTAAAACCAGAAGCTAACAATGGTGGTAAATCTGAACGTATCGTATACGTACCAAAAGATAAAGATGGCAACCCATTGAAAGATACTGATGGCAACGATATTAAACGTGAAGTAGCTACTATGGATGATGGCTTGAAATTTGCTGGTGATGATGGTCAAACAAATGCTAACAAAGTAATTGCTAAACAACTTAACCAACAAGTAGATATCATTGGTGGTGCTACAGGCACATTGACTGATAACAACATCGGTGTTAACAACGATAATGGTAAATTAAAGTTCAATTGGCTAAAGATGTTGACTTGACTAAGGCTGGTTCCTTATCAATTGGCGATACTACAGTAAACAACGACGGTATTACAATTAAGGCTCCTACAACTCCTGGTACAACTACAACTGATGTTAAGTTGACTAAAGATGGCTTAGATAATGGCGGTAACAAAATTGTTAATGTTAAAGCTGGTGATGTAACTTCTACATCTACTGATGCAGTTAATGGTAGCCAATTGCATGCAGTAAAAGCAGCTGAACGTCATATTAAACCTGACACTTATGCAGTAGCTAACGATGGTTCTGTAACATTGAACTATGTTGATGGTGAAGGTAATGATACTGCTGAAAAAAAGCTAAAATTACTGGTATTGCTAAACAAGACCTTTCTAATATCACTAATGATGGTAAGAAAGTAATCACTGGTCTTGGTACTGTTGTAAAAGCTGGCGATAATGTAATCGTAAACGAAGCATCTGATGCTACAACAGGTCAAAAAACTTACACTGTAAATGCTGTAACTCCAGCAGTTTACACAACTCCAGATGGTGAAAAATTAACGAAAGATAAAGATGGTAAATTCCATAAAGTTGGTGAAACAGCTGAATATACTGGCGATATCATCACTTCTTTCGAAAACCCTAAAGCAGCAGCTGGTCAAACAACAACAGATGGTGGCATGATCGTTAACAATATTGGTTCTGCTATTAAAAACCAAACTCCAACAATGCCTGCAGGTCAAACTGCTACATACTTGGATAAATTGAAAGCGGCAGCTGATGATAATTCTAATGTTAAGAATGCAGCAGTCAATGTATCTGACCTTCATAACACTGCTGAAGCATTGAAAGCTTCTGAATTGCACATCGCCCCAACAGTTGGCGGTAATGATGCAGATAAAGGTGGCGTAGCATCTGGTAATACTAACCCAGGCGCAGCGGCTCAAGCGTACAAATACAATGCGACAACTAAACAAGTTGAATTGACATACAACGATGGCAACGGTAAAGCAGTAACTGGTCCTAAAGCAGTTATTGACTTCTCCGACTTGAACATCCCAGCTCCTGCAGCAGCTTACAGCTTCAAAACTAATGCAGATGGTAATGTTGACGGTAACTCTACAGAAACAGAAGTAGCAAGCGGTAAAACTGTAAAATTCGGTGCAGGCAAAAACTTGACTGTAAAACAAGAAATCGGTGCTAATGGTAATCATACTTACACTTATGCATTGAACAAAGACTTAACTAACCTAGATAAAGTAGTTGTTAATGGTAAAGATGGTCAACCTGGTAAAGACGGCGTAACTATTACTGGTCCTACTGGTACAGCTGGTCAAGATGGTAACAACGGTAAAGTTGGTATCACTGGTAAAGACGGTAAAGACGCAGTATCTATCTCCGGTAAAGATGGCGTAGGTCACATTGGTTTGACTGGCCCTGCTGGTAAAGATGGTAAAAATGCAACTGCTGACATCACTGTAAAAGATGGTGTTCCTGGTGTTGATGGCCAACCTGGTGAAACTATGACTCGTATCGTATACCAAGATAAAGACGGTAACGAACATGAAGTAGCAACTCACGATGATGGCATGAAGTTCGCTGGTGACGACGGTCAAACTGATCCAACTAAAGTTATTAAGAAACATCTTAACAACGTAGTAGATATCGTTGGTGGTGCTGATAAAGCTAAATTGACTGATAACAACATCGGTGTAAACAACGACAATGGTAAATTGAAAGTTCAATTGTCTAAAGACCTTGATCTTACTAAAGATGGTTCCGTAAAAATTGGCGATACTAAAGTTGATAACAACGGTATTACAATTAAGGCTCCTACAACTCCTGGTACAACTACAACTGATGTTAAGTTGACTAACCAAGGTCTTGACAATGGTGGTAACAAAGTTACTAATGTTAAAGCTGGTGAAAACGATACTGATGCAGTAAACGTTAAACAATTGAAAGACAAAGTAACAACTGTTGAATCTTCCAATAACTCCATCAAAGTAGTTGATAAAAACGACCCTACATCTACAACTTATGATGCAGCTAAAGGTCACCAATACGATATCACTATTAATAATCAATCTGTAGTTGAAAATGCTCAAACTCCAGTTGTTTATACTAATAAAGATGGCGACAAACTTTACAAAATCGTAGATCCTGCTACTGGTAATGTTACATTCAATACTAAGCCTGATGGTACTGGTACTACAGTTCAACCTGCTGATGTAATTGCATCCATGAACAATGGTGGCAATTCCACAACAGATCCTATGAAGTTGAACAATGTTGGTTCTTCTATTCAGATCCAAATTCTACAGATACATTCTTGAAACAATTGGAAGATGCAAATGCTAATACACCAAATGGTGCTGTTAACGTATCTGACCTCAAGAAAACATCTGATGCTCTTATCGACAAAGGTCTTGTATTTGATGCAAATAACGCGATCCTAAGACAAACAAACTTGGTTCTAAAGTAACTATTGCTGGTACAGGTGCTCTTGCTACTGGCGAAAAACTTTGCAGATAAATACAACACTGACAACATCAGAACTAATATTGCACAAGATGGAGATGGTAATACTACTGTTGAAATCGGTCTTAATAAAAACCTTAAAGGTTTAGAATCTGTTAGCGTTCCAGGTAAAGATGGCGTTGATGGTAAAGACGGTGTATCCATCACTGGTAAAGATGGTGCTAACGGTGTTGACGGTAAAGTTGGTATCGGTAAAGACGGCAAAGATGCTGTATCTATTTCCGGTAAAGATGGTATTGGTCACATTGGCTTAACTGGTCCTGCTGGTAAAGACGGTAAAGATGCTACTGCAGACATTACTGTTAAAGAAGGCAAAGCTGGCGTAGACGGTAAAGATGGTGTTGATGGTATCACTCGTATCGTATACCAAGATAAAGACGGTAACGAACATGAAGTAGCAACTCACGATGATGGCATGAAGTTCGCTGGTGACGACGGTCAAGCTAACCAAGATACTAATCCACAAGTTATTAAGAAACATCTTAACAACGTAGTAGATATCGTTGGTGGTGCTGATAAAGCTAAATTGACTGATAACAACATCGGTGTAAATAACGACAATGGCAAATTGAAAGTTCAATTGTCTAAAGACCTTGATCTTACTAAAGATGGTTCCGTAAAAATCGGCGATACTACAGTTAACAAGGATGGTTTGACTATCAATGGTGGTCCATCTGTTAAGAAAGATGGCATCAATGCTGGCGATAAGAAATCACTGGTGTTAAAGCTGGTGAAGCTGATACAGATGCAGTAAACGTTAAACAATTGAAAGACAAAGTAACAACTGTTGAATCCTCTGATGGCACTATCACAGTAACTGATAAAAATGACCCTACTTCTGCAACTTATGATGCAAATAAAGGTCACCAATATGACATCAAGATCAATAACCAAGGTGTTGTAAACAATGCTCAAATTCCAGTGGTATACACTAAAGAAGACGGCACTAAAGTTTACAAACAACCAGATGGCACTTTCACAACAAACATTGACGGTACTGGTGATGTAGTTCCTGCAAACCAAGTTATCGCATCTATGAACAGTGCTGGTAACTCCTCTACTGAGCCTACTAAGTTGAACAATGTTGGTTCTTCCATTGCTGACAAAGCTGGCGATACTTACTTAGATAAGATCAACAACGCTGCTGCAGATAACAATGCTAAGAATGCTGCTGTAAACGTAACAGACCTTAAAAATACTGCTGATGCAATCGGCAATAAAGGCTTAAACTTCGGTGCTCAATCTGGCGATGACATCCACAAAAACTTGGGTGAAAAACTTGAAATCGTTGGCGAAGGTACTAAAGCTGATAACAACTACAGCGGTTCCAACATCAAAACTATGACTAAAGATGGTAAAGTTGTAATCGGTCTTGATAAAGATCTTAACGGCTTGAACTCCATTGGCGTTCCTGGTAAAGACGGCGTAGCTGGTAAAGATGGCGTATCCATCTCCGGTAAAGACGGTGCTAACGGTGTTGACGGTAAAGTTTCCATCGGTAAAGACGGTAAAGACGCTGTATCCATCGCTGGTAAAGACGGCGTAGGTCACATTGGCTTGACTGGTCCTAAAGGTGCTGACGGTAGCAACGGTAAATCTGTTGATATCTCCACTAACGACGGTAAACAAACATTAGTAAACCCAGAAAATGGCACTGATAAATCTCAACGTATCGTTTACACTCCACAAGATAAAGACGGCAAACCTATTAAAGGTAAAGACGGCAAAGATATCGTACGTGAAGTGGCAACTATGGACGATGGCTTGAAATTCACTGGCAACAACACTGGTACTGAAACAAACATGCGTTGAATACACTTGTTAAAGTTCAAGGTGAAGGCGTAACTGCTGCTGAATCCGCTACATTCAAATCCGCTGCTGGTAACATCAACGTAGTAGCTGATGGTAACGATACATTAACTGTTAAGATGAACAAAGATCTTAAAAACATCAACTCCATCAAAAACAGCGAAAATGGCCCTGCATTGAACTTCAACGCTGGTGATCTTTCCGTAACTGGTGGTAACCTCAACATGGGTGGTAACAAAATTACTAACCTTGGTAAAGGTACTAACGATACAGATGCGGTTAATTTGAAACAATTGAAAGACTCCCGTACTATCGTTAAATCTACTGATGGTACTGTAGGTGTTCAAGAATCTGAAACTACAGATGGCGCTAAAGTATACGACTTGTCTACTGGTGCAAGCCCTCGTTTCGATGAGTTAACTGATGAAATCGGTCGTGTAGGTGCACAAGGTGCAGCTCTTGCAGCATTGAAACCTATCCAATACGATCCATTAGAACCAACTCAAATCATGGCTGGTTATGGTAACTACCGTGGTAACTCCGCTATTGCAATGGGCGTTGCTCACTACAAAAACGAGTCCACAATGATGCATGCTGGCTTGGCATGGGCTGGTGGTTCCCGTCACATGATGGCAAACGCTGGTGTAACTTGGAAAGTTGGCAACCGTGATAGCGAAGCTGCTGTAGCAGCATCGTTACCGCAAAGGCCCTATCAGCTCTGCTTATGCAATGCAACAAGAAATGGCATCCGTTAAAGCACAAAACGCTGGATTAAAAACAGAAGTATCTGATTTGAAAGCTGAAAACGAACAAATGAAAGCTCAAATTGCTGCAATGATGGCAAAACTTGGTATGTAATCATTTGAGAGAGTAAGAACTGAATGAACTTAGGATGGTATGCGCTACCTAGCGTAGCGCTTACCTCTCCCTATGGTTTATGAAAGCAGTGCTTTCAGATATGAACGTGTAATACGTGTGAAAGATACTTTCACCATAATCTAACGATAGAAAAGAGGAATATAGAATGAAAAAATCTACATTACTTGCTTGTGCAGCGGCTCTTGTTATTTCTACAGGTGTTGTAGGTGCACAATCCGCTCCAACATATGACGATAACTTAATTTTACGTAACCCAGTATCTGCGCCTGCATTGAGCAACGTAGTATTGGTTCCTGTGGCTAGCCCACAAACAGTGTCTGCTGTTCATGACTATGTAAAAAGCTTGGCAAAAATGCGGAGATCAACATCGCAAAAAGCTAAAGTGAAATACGAAAACCATGAGCGTATGACAAAAGCTGAGAAAAAAATGGTTACATTCCTATGACAAACACAACTATGTTGACTACTTCCGTACACATTCCATCGGTCGTGTACATGGTCAAGAAGTGTTCTTGAACTGGAATGGTGAAAAACCGTAATAAAAAAACGAATACGAATACTTTGAAATGCCTAAATACAATGAAAAAAAGATGGCTTCACTAACAGCTATGGTTACAATGTATTGCGCGGCATGACAGATCGTATTAACGAAATCATCCAAAAACAAAAAAAGAAGTTGGCGGTCCTATGACTGATGACGAAGCACAAGCATTGGAAGATGCTATTTTGGATGTAATGGCACAAGACCAAGAACATGTATCTAACGAAGAACTTCGTCACTACATGAACGAAACAATTTGGTTCGCTGCAAAACAAACTGTAAAAAATAAAGCAAGTGAAGAACCTTCCATGCAAGATGAGCACGTAGTAAACCTTCGCGAAGCTATTAATCGTCCAGCTAACCAAGAAACTAAAAAAGTAGATTTGCGTGCTGCGATTCAATAATAAGGTCGTTGTAAATTTTAACTATAAATCATTAGATCACTAGTGGCTCGGCATAAACGATATAGAGTGTTTTAGGAAAATGATGCGTGATGCGCAGTGTAATAATGAATAACTACATACGGCCCTCTACGGCGAGTGTTTGAGGGCCATGATGTTCCCTGGACCCCCGACTAGGGCACGCAATCCTTATAGAAGACAACGCCATCCGAAAGGATGGCGTTGTTTGCATTCAGTTTGTTTTGATATCCAAATCTTTATAGTCATATGTCGATAAGTGAAGGGGTATATGTATAGGATCGATGGAAATATAAATAGATTTAAAAATATTTGAATGCTAGTATTAATTTAACTTCTAATAGATTGAGCTATAGAACCTTATAATATCTGTATTTATATATAGGTATTATTAAATAGTTTATATGTAGATGTATATAGAGACTATCTTTAATCTTAGAAAAACATAATAAAAAAATATAAACTGAAATGTGCTTAACATGAGCTATAATATATATAATGTATATATTATGTATTTAACATTATATAGAAAGAACCCATATATTATGCGGATGAGTAACTTTTTACACATAGCATAATATATGGGTTATTTTAGTTTAGAAATATAAAATTTCTTTTAATAAAATAATGAAACACTATTTACATTTAGTTTATAAGTTGCTATTATATAAATATCATAAATGAAGAGTGTGTGAATGTGTGTCATAAACATGTCATTAACACTTCATGAAACAGATAAATGTGTATTGATAAGGCATTTTGTGTTTTCTAATGAGAAAGGGGTTCATAGTTTCTATGAATAAGGTTTTTAAAGTCGTTTATAGCAAATCTAAAGGATGCTATGTTGTAGTTCCTGAGACTGCTAAAAATAATAACGGCAAAAAGAAGGTTTTAGCTAGTGTTTTAGCTGGTTTAGCAGTTATGGGCGTAGGTGCTATGGCTGGGACTCCAGTACACGCAGGTGCAGACTATAGAAATAGTGCTGTTAATATTCAACCGGATAGAGTTATAGGCAATTATAGCAATCAAACTGTTGGTGTTAACTCTGTAGCAGTTGGTTATGGCAACTATACTACTAATGAAGATGGTACAATCGTGTATGGTGCAGCTAACCAAGCACTTAAAAATGCAGATTTAGCAGTTGGTAACTGTAACGTTGCATCTGGCGGTGCATCCACAGCTATTGGTGTATGTTCCCATTCTACTGGTGAAGCATCTTTAGCTATTGGTAATGTAGCTAGAGCGACAAGTGTTGGTGCTATTGCAATTGGCTCTCATGCAAATGTTGATTTAAATAATAAGGTAATTGAGTCTGGTAGATACTCTACAGCTATAGGTGGCTGGAGTAGTGCTGCTGGCGAAAATGGTGCGGCATACGGGGCTAAAGCTAGTGCTAAAGGTGACCATTCTGCAGCGATTGGTTCTAATGCGTCTGCTACTGGTGCAGGCGGATTTGCAGGTGGTTTTCATGCTAATGCTGCAGGACAAGATTCTGTTGCTGTTGGTACATATAACAACTCCTATGTAGCAGATACTGTAACCGTTGGTCAAAAAAATAATGCTAAAACAATGGGCGGCATCGCCATTGGTAAAAATAACCTGGTTGACTCCACAAATGGTGGGACAAACTTCCCAGCAACTGCAGATGAAAACTCCCAGATTGCTATTGGTCGTGATAATACAGCAACTCACTTAGATACAATTGCTATCGGTCGTGAAACTAAAGCATCCGGTTCTGGTGCTACTGTAATTGGTGCTCGTGCAGAGGCTTCTGGTAATAATGCTATTGCCATCGGTCAAAGTGGTAAAGATTCTCCAAAGGTTATTGCATCTGGTGTAAACTCTATTGCTATCGGTATGCAATCTCAAGCAACTGGCGAAGCTGGTATTGCTGAAGGTGCTGCTGCTCGTGCAGGTGGCAAATATGGCGTTGCATTAGGTCGTACAACTAAAGCAAATGCTGAGGCTGCAACTGCTTTGGGTAATGCTGCAGAGGCGAACATTGCTAATGGTGTAGCTCTTGGTTCCTCTTCTATAACAACAACAGATAAAGGCGTTCTTGGTTACAATCCATCTGATTTACATAACCGTAAATACACTAACTTACAAGGCAATGTGCAAAAAGCTACTACAGCTGCTGTATCTATTGGTAATGGTAAAACATTGACTCGTCAATTGACAGGTCTTGCTGCTGGTACTGCAGATACTGATGCTGTTAACGTGGCTCAATTGAAAAATGTTGGCGTTGCTGTAACTGGTAACACTGGTTCTAGCGATTTCTTAACTGACGGCGGTAAATTAAACGTTCGTGGTGAAGGTCGTGTATCTGTAGCTGCTAGCGATGAAGGTACTAAAGATTCACGATTGAATGTTAAATTCGATGATACTGGCATGGTGAAAGCTGGTAAAAATGTTACAGTTGACGAAAAAACTGTAGACGGACGTACTACTTACACAATCAACGCTGCTGACACAGCTGCTAAATATGACTTCTTAACAAATGCTACAGCTAACGGTGGTAAACTTGACGGTGAAGCAACACCTACAAAAGTTCAAAGCGGTACTACAGTTAACTACGCAGCTGGTAAGAACTTAACAGTTAAGCAAGATATTCAAACATCTCTTGGCCAACAAACATATACATATTCCTTGAACAAGGATCTTAAAGAAATTACATCCATCACTAACAATGGTGGTCCTACAATGAACTTTGGTCTAACAACATCAGCATCACTGGTGGTAACTTGGATCTTGGTGGCAATAACATCACTAACCTTAAATCTGGTGGCGATGTAATTAACAACGCAGCTAACATTGGCGACGTAACTCGTATTTCCAAAGCTAATGATTTGCATGTAGCTCCTACAGCAGGCACTAATAACAATGTGGCTGAATACACTGTAGATGCTAACAAAAAGGTTACATTAACTTACCAAGATGGTAATGGTAAAACTGTAAATGGGCCTAAGGCTGTTATCGACTTGAGCGGTTTGAAAACTGGCGACATGAGCTCTTTCAATGTGAAATCTACTGCTACAGAAGGTAAAGTGGCACAAGGTTCTGCTGGCGTTCAAGAAATCCGTGACGGCAAAACTGTGGAAATGCAAGCTGGCAAAAACATGACCATTAAACAAACTAATAATAATGGTAATGCAGCTGTTGAATTTGCATTGAATAAAGACATCGATTTAACTCCAGATGGGTCTATCAAAATTGGTGACACTAACATCACTGACAATGGCTTGACTATTAACGGTGGTCCATCCATTACAAAAACTGGTATCAATGCTGGTGATTTGAAGATTACTAATGTGAAAGCTGGCGTAAACGACAACGATGCAGTTAATGTTAGCCAATTGAAACAAGTTCGTGCTGACGAACGTCACATTAAACCAGGTGAATACGCAGTTGATAACAACGGCAAAGTAACAATGACATACGTTGATGGTAACAACAAAGACGTTCCTAACGAAACTGCTGTTATCACAGGTATTGCTAAACAAGATCTTTCCAACATCAACAATGGTGGTAAGACTGTAATTAAAAACCTTGCTAAAGAAGCTATCGACATGGAAAACGGTAAGAACACAACTGCTTCTCACCGTGACGTAAATGGCGTTAAAACTTTCAAAGTAGACGTTGAAGGTGATTTAACAGACATCACATCCATCACTAACAAAGCTGGCGATGGCAAAATTGCATTTGGTGGTAACCAAACTGTAAACGTAGCAGGCGATCACAACATTGCTATTAATGCTAAAGCTGGTGACATCACTGGTTTAACTAACGTAACTTTGGATGCTCCTGACTTCGCTAAAAAAGGTCGTGCTGCAACTGAAGAACAATTGAACATTGTTAATAACAAGTTCAATAACACAGTTGGTTTGACTGGTAACACAGGCGCTACTGAATTACAAAAATTGAACAAACAAGGCGGCTTGAGCTTCGGCGTTGTAGGTGCTAACAATGGTGAGTACATTAAAACAACTGCTTCTGGTTCCAATGTAGTGGCTGACTTGTCCGACAGCGCTAAAAACAAATTGAACAGCACTGTTGAAGTTCAAGGTAAAAACGCTGCTAAAGTAACAAGCACAGTAGTTAACAATGCAGATGGTAGTACAAAAACTATCTACACTGTAGATGTAAACAACGTAAAACCTACTGCAGCTTCTACTGAAAAAGTACAAGCTAAAGCAGACGTAGCTGGTTCTAGCGATAAAAACATTGCCAAAGTTTCCCCTAAAGCTGGTGAAAACTTCGGTGATGCAGGCGCAACTTACGAAGTAAACGTATCCCGTAACGACGTTAAAGATGCAGCTCGTGAAGCAGTTACTGTAAACAATGCAAACAATAACAACAATCCAATCACTGTTACACCTGTACAAGATGAAGCAAATCATAACACTACATACCAAGTAACATTCGATGGCGACAAAGCTGCTAAACAAATTCCTTTGACTTACAAAGCGAATGGCACAAACGACCAAAAAGTTACATTGGATAAAGGTTTGAACTTCACAAACGGTAGAAACACAACAGCTTCCGTAGCTGCTGATGGCGTTGTTAAATACGATGTGGATAAAGACTTAGTAGACATCCATTCCATTTCCAACACTACAAATGGTCCAAAAATGGAATTCGGTCCTAACTCCATCAATATCACTAATGGCCCTATCAACATGGGTGACCAAAACATCACTAACCTTAAATCTGGTGGCGATGTAGTGAATAACGCTGCTAACATTGGCGACGTAACTCGTATTTCTAAAGCTAACGACTTGCACATTGCTCCAACATCTTCTGACCGTCAAGGTGAAACTACTACATCTTACGCTTACGATGCAGCAAGCAAATCCGTAACATTGAAATATAACGATGGTAACGGTGCTAACCAATCTGGTACAGTGGCGAAAAATCGACTTGTCCGGCTTAGCCGATCAAATTAAAGACGGTTACTCCTTTCCACTGACGCTAAAAGGCAATGTAGTTGGTAACCACGCTGTTACAGCTGTTGGCAATGGTAAAACTGTTTCCTACGCTGCAGGCGATAACTTAACTGTAAAACAAGATATCGATGCTGCAACTGGTGAACATACTTACACATATGCATTGTCCAACAACGTTGATTTGACTCCAAATGGTTCCTTGAAAATTGGTGACACTATTGTTAACGATGGTGGCTTAACAATTAAAAATGGTCCATCCGTTACTAAAACTGGTATCAACGCTGGTAACTTGAACATTACTAATGTAAAAGCAGGCGTGAACGATACTGATGCAGTTAACGTAAAACAATTAAAAGATGCTCGTACAGTAGTAACTTCTAACGATAAATCTGTAACAATCAACAAAACAGAAAACGGTAACCAAGTTACTTATGACTTGCATGTAGCTCCAGGTGCTGCACAATCCGTATGGAATGTGAAATCCACTGGTAACACAACTGCTGATTCCGAAGCAGCTGCAAAAACTATCACTGATGGTAAAACAGTTGAAATGGCAGCAGGCAAAAACTTAACTGTTAAACAAACTAGCAACGAAGACGGCGCTAAAGTTGAATACGCATTGTCCGACGACATCAAAGTTGGTAACGACGGTAAAGATGGCAAAGACGGCGTAGACGGCAAAATCGGCGTAAACGGTAAAGATGGCTCTGCTGTTGTGATCAACGGTAAAGATGGCTCCATCGGCCTCAATGGTAAAGACGGCAAAGACGGTCTTACTATTAAAGGCGCTAATGGTCAAGACGGCGTTGACGGTAAAAAAACGGCAAAGACGGCATGACTCTGTATCGTATACGAAGATAAAAAAACAACAACAAACACGAAGTTGCTACTACTGATGACGGCATGAAATATGCTGGCGATGATGCACAAGGTGCAGATAAAACTAAAGTAATCGCTAAGAAATTGAACCAAACATTGGATATCGTTGGTGGTGCAGATACAACTAAATTGACTGACAACAACATCGGCGTGAACAACGTAGATGGCAAATTGAAAGTTCAATTGGCTCAAAACATCAACTTGACTCCAGCAGGTTCCTTGACTATTGGCGATACAATGATCAACAATGGTGGCTTAACTATCACTGGTGGTCCATCCGTTACTAAAACTGGTATCAACGCTGGTAACTTGAACATTACTAATGTGAAAGCAGGCGTAAACGATACTGATGCAGTTAACGTAAAACAATTGAAAGATGCTCGTACAGTAGTTACATCTAACGATAAATCCGTAACAGTTAACAAAACTGAAAACGGTAACCAAGTTACTTATGACTTGCATGTAGCTCCAGGTGCTGCACAATCCGTATGGAATGTGAAATCTACTGGTAATACAACTGCTGATTCCGAAGCAGCTGCAAAAAAACTATCACTGATGGTAAAACAGTTGAAATGGCAGCAGGTAAAAAAACTTGACTGTAAAACAAACTAGCAACGAAGACGGCGCTAAAGTTGAATACGGTTTAGCTGGTGACTTGACTAACATCAAGACTATTAAAAAAACGAAGGCCCCTGCTACTTTCACAATCGGCGGTAACGAATTCAAATTCGATGGCGGCAATGTGAATATGGGCGACAACAACATCACTAACCTTAAATCTGGTGGCGATGCGATCAATAACGCTGCTAATATCGGCGACGTTAACCGTATCTCCAAAGCTAACGACATTCATATCAAAGACAAAACATACACAGTGAACGCTGATAAAACAGTTACATTGGAATATGTTGATGGCAATGATAATGCAGTGAACAAAACAGCTAAGATCGACTTGAGCAACTTGCCAACAGGCGATAAAGCTGCTGTTGAAAGCGTAGTTAAAAAATCTGCTGCTGCAGGCGACACTAACATCGCTGACATCACTGTAGCTGACGGTAAACAAACTGGTGATGCGAATGCTAAATACGAAGTGAATGTTTCCCGTAATGCTGTTAAAGATGCAGCTCGTGAAGCAGTGACTGTAAACAATGCAAACAATAACAACAACCCAATCACTGTTACACCTGTTCAAGATGAAACAAACCATCACACAACTTACCAAGTAACATTCGATGGCGATAAAGCGGCTAAACAAATTCCTTTGACATACAAAGCGAATGGCTCCAACGACCAAAAAGTTACATTGGATAAAGGTTTGAACTTCACGAATGGTTCCAACACAACAGCTTCCGTAGCTGCTGATGGCGTAGTTAAATACGATCTTAACAATAACGTAAACTTGACTCCATCTGGTTCCTTAACTATTGGTGACACTGTTGTAAACGATGGTGGTTTGACTATTAATAATGGTCCTTCCATCACTAAAGGTGGCATCAATGCTGGTAACTTGAACATCACTAACGTAAAAAGCTGGTGTAAACGATAACGATGCAGTTAACGTTAAACAGTTGAAAGATTCCCGTACAGTAGTTACATCTAACGATAAATCTGTAACAATCAACAAAAACTGGAAAAACGGTAACCAAGTTACTTATGACTTGCATGTAGCTCCAGGTGCTGCTCAATCCACATGGAATGTGAAAGCTGCTGGTAACACAACTGCTGATTCTGGAAACAGCTGCAAAAAAACTATCACTGATGGTAAAACAGTTGAAATGACAGCAGGTAAAAACTTGACTGTAAAACAAACTAGCAACGAAGACGGCGCTAAAGTTGAATATGCATTGTCCGACGACATCAAAGTTGGTAACGACGGTAAAGATGGCAAAGACGGCGTTGACGGCAAAAATCGGCGTAAACGGTAAAGACGGCTCTGCTGTTGTAATCAACGGTAAAGACGGCTCCATCGGCCCTCAATGGTAAAGATGGTAAAGACGGTCTTACTATCCGCGGTGCTAATGGTCAAGACGGCGTAAATGGTACAAACGGTACTAACGGTATCACTCGTATCGTATACGAAGACAAAAACAACAACAAACACGAAGTGGCTACTACTGATGACGGCTTGAAATTCACTGGTAATAACACTGATGTTGTAAACAAAAACTAAATTGAACAGCCTTGTTAAAGTTCAAGGTGAAGGCGTAGATAAAACAACTTCTACATCCTTCAAGAGCGCTTCTGGTAACATCAATGTAAAAGCTGATGGTACTGATACTCTCGAAGTTCAATTGAACAAAGATTTGAAAAACATCTCTTCCATTAAGAATGATGGCCCTGCAACTATGACAATTGGCGGCAACGAATTCAAATTCGATGGCGGCAACGTGAATATGGGTGGCAACAACATCACTAACCTTAAATCTGGCGGCGATGTAATCGATAACGCAGCTAACATTGGCGACGTAACTCGTATTTCTAAAGCTAACGACTTACACATTGCACCAACTAAATCTTGATCGTGCAGGTGAAACTACTACATCTTACTCCTATGATGCAGCAGACAAATCCGTAACATTGAAATACAACGATGGCAATGGTGCTAACCAAGCTGGTACAATCGCGAAAATCGACTTGTCTGGTTTGGCAGATCAAATCAAAGACGGCTACTCCTTCTCCACAGATGCGAAAGGTAATGTAGTTGGTAACCACGCTGTAACAGCTGTAGGCAACGGTAAAACTGTATCCTACGCAGCAGGCGATAATTTGACAATTACTCAAAATATCGATAATACAACTGGTGAACAAACTTATACATATGCATTGTCTAATGACATCAAAGTTGGTAACGACGGTAAAGATGGTAAAGACGGTGTTGATGGTAAAATCGGCGTAAACGGTAAAGATGGTTCCGCTGTTGTAATCAACGGTAAAGATGGTTCCATCGGCCTCAATGGTAAAGACGGCAAAGACGGTCTTACTATTAAAGGTGCTAACGGTCAAGACGGCGTTGACGGTAAAAACGGCAAAGACGGCATGACTCGTATCGTATACGAAGACAAAAATAACAATAAACACGAAGTGGCAACTACTGACGACGGCATGAAATATGCTGGCGACAATGGTCAAACTGACTCCACTAAAGTTATCGCTAAGAAATTGAACCAAACATTGGATATCACTGGCGGTGCGGACAGCACTAAATTGACTGAAAACAACATCGGCGTGAACAACGTAGATGGCAAATTGAAAGTTCAATTGGCTCAAAACATCAACTTGACTCCAGCAGGTTCCTTAACAATTGGCGATACTAAGATCACTGACGGTGGTTTGGTAATCAACAATGGTCCATCCATTACTAAAGGTGGTATCAATGCTGGTGACTTGAACATCACTAACGTGAAAGCTGGCGTAAATGATACTGACGCAGTTAACGTAAAACAATTGAAATCCGCTAAGACAGAAGTTAAAGCTGGTGACAACGTAACAGTTGATAAAACAATTGGTGCTGATGGTCAAAACATTTACACAGTAAATGCAAAAGCAACTAACCTTGGCGATGCTGAACTTAACTACACAGCTAACGGCGGTGCTAAACAAAAGTTAAATTGTCTGAAGGCTTGAACTTCGTTGACGGTAACTACACTAAAGCTTCCGTTGATGCAAACGGTGTTGTTAAATACGACGTAACACTTGGTAAAGTGAAAGACGGCGTTGACGGCAAACCAGGCGTAGATGGTCAAGATGGTATCGCAACAGTTAAAACTGTAGTAGATACAATCAACAACCCGGTTGGAAAGGTGACGTTACTGGTAACACAGTAGGCGATCACAGTGCAACAATCGTAAAACCTGGCACAACTGTAAACTTCGGTGCAGGTAAAAACTTAACTGTTGAACAAATCGTTGATAAAGTAACTGGCAACCATACTTACAACTATGCATTGTCCGACGATATCAAAGTTGGTAATGATGGTAAAGACGGTAAACCAGGTGTTGACGGTAAAGATCGGTGTAAACGGTAAAGACGGTTCTGCTGTTGTAATCAATGGTAAAGACGGCTCTATCGGCTTGAATGGTAAAGACGGTAAAGATGGTCTTACTTTCAAGGGTGCTAACGGTCAAGACGGCGTAGACGGTAAAAACGGTACTAACGGTATGACTCGTATCGTTTACGAAGATAGCAACAAGAACAAACACGAAGTTGCTACTACTGATGACGGCTTGAAATTCACTGGTAACAACGAAAGCGTTGTAAACAAAAATAAACTTAACTCCACAGTTAAAGTTAAAGGTGAAGGCGTTACTGAAGAGCAAGAAAAAACATTTGAATCTGCTGCAGGTAACATCGCTGTAACTGCTGATGGTAACGATACTTTGAACATTCGCTTGAATAAAAACATCAAAGGCATCGACTCCATCCAAACTAAGGAAATCCACTTAGGTACACCTGATAACTACACAACAATTAAGAAAGATGGAGACCGCATTAAATACGGCGACAAAACATTCGCTAACACTGACGATATCTGGACAATCCAAGCTAATGGCACAGATGTTCCAGCTAACGGCGGTAAAGTAAATGTTAAAGGTGCTGACGGTATCACAGTATCTAAATCTGCTAATGGCGAAATGACAATTAGCGGTGCTGGCCTTGGTACAATGAACAGCTTCAACGTTAAATCTTCTGGTAATACTACTGCTGATTCTGAAACAGCAGCTAAGAAAATTACTGATAGTAAAACTGTTGAATTCTCCGGCGGTAAAAAAACCTCACTGTAAAAACAAACTAGCGACGCTAACGGTGCTAAAGTAGAATATGCATTGAGCAACAATGTAGATCTTACTAATAAAGGTTCCGTAACAATTGGCGATACTAAGATCACTGATGGTGGCTTGGTAATCAACAACGGCCCATCCGTAACTAAAGACGGCATCAATGCTGGTAATAAACAAATTACTAACGTTGAAGACGGTGTAAACGATACTGATGCGGTTAACGTACGTCAATTGAAAGCAGCTAAAACTAACCTTGTTGACGGTCAAAACACTAAAGTGACTGGAGACGGTTCTAAAGCTAACCCTTACAAAGTTAATGTTGAAGGCGATTTGAACAAAATCACTTCCATCACTAACAACGAAGGCGACGGCAAATTAGAATTCAAAGGTGACCAAGTAGTTAACGTAGCTGGCGACAACACAATCAAGCTTGATGGTAAAACTGGTGATATCACTGGCTTAACTAACAAAACTCTTGATTCCGCTGACTTCGCAACTAAAGGTCGTGCAGCAACTGAAGAACAATTGAAACTTGTTCAAGAAGAAGCAGCTAAAAAATCTACTGAAAAAGTACAAGCTAAAGCTGATGCTAATAACATCGCTAAAGTAGCTCCTAAAGCTGGCGATACATTCGGTGCAGCTGGTGCAACATACGAAGTATCTGTAGATAAAAATGACGTTAAAGACGCAGCTCGTGAAGCAGTTACTGTAACAGGTGACAACAAAGCGATCACTGTAGACGTTCAACCAAATGCTACTAACCATACAACTAACTACCAAGTTAACTTCAATGGCAAAGAAGCAGCTAAACAAATTCCATTGACTTATAAAGAAAATGGTGGCAACGCTAGAACAGTAATGTTATCTGACGGTTTAGACTTCTCTAACGGCGTAAATACTACTGCTCACACTGATGTGAACGGTAAAGTATCCTTCGACGTGAAAGGTGACCTCACTAACATCACTTCCATCTCTAACAACTCCAATGGTCCTAAAGTATCCTTCGGTGGAGATACTGTAAATATCACTGGTGGCAACCTCAACATGGGTGGCAACAAAATCACTAATGTTCAACGTGGCACTGATGATAACGATGCAGTAAACGTTAAACAGTTGAAAGATTCCCGTACTACATTGACATCTGATGACCAATCCGTAGTATTGAAGAAAAACTGAAACTGCTGATGGCGGCTTAAACTACGACCTTTCCGTAAAAGGCGCAGTTGACCCTCGCGTTGATAAATTAACTGAAGAAGTGGGTCGTAGGTGCTCAAGGTGCAGCATTGTCCGCATTGAAACCTATGCACATGATCCATTGGAACCAACTCAAATCATGGCTGGTTACGGTAACTACCGTGGTAACTCCGCGATTGCAGTGGGCGTAGCTCATTACAAAAAAACGAGTCCACAATGTTCCATGGCGGCTTGTCCTGGGCTGGCGGTTCTAGCCACATGATGGCAAACGCTGGTGTAACTTGGAAAGTTGGTAACAGAGATGCTGAAGCAGCTGTAGCAGATCGCTACCGCAAAGGCTCTATCAGCTCTGCATACGCAGTACAAACTGAAATGGCAGCAATGAAAGCTCAAAACGCCGGATTAAAAGGTGAAGTATCCGACTTGAAATATGAAAACGAACAAATTAAAGCTCAAAACGCTGGTCTACAAAGTGAAGTAGAAGTATTGAAAGCTCAAATGGCTGCAATGATGGCGAAAATGGGTATGTAATTAGTTACACTTTCAGAAAACTTTCAAAAAACTAGGAATCTAATCCTAGGTATGGATACAACTGGTAAGGGTTCCTTCGGGAGCCCTGAACCAGCACATTAATTCGACTATGAAAAGAGGAATAGATATGAAAAAATCTACAATGCTTGCTTTCACAGCGGCACTTTTAATGAGCGCAGCATCCATCACTGGTCACGCAGCAAGCGCACCAACATATGATGACAATTTGATCTTGCCTAACCCTGCATCCGCACCTGGTTTGAGCAATGTTGTATTGGTACCTGTGGCTAGCCCACAAGTAGTACAATCCCTTCATGATTACGTGAAAGCATGGGAAAATGCTGAACAAAAAATCGCTTTAGCAGAAGCTAAACGCGACAATCATGAGCAATTAACTAAAGCAGACAAAATCTGGTTACATTCCAAAGATAAACATAACTATGCTGATTACTTCCGTACGCACTCCCTTGGTCGCGTACATGGCTTTGAAACCGCTTTGAACTGGAACGGTGAAAACCGCAACAAAAACGAATACGAATACTTTGAAACACCTAAATACAATGAAAAAGATGGCTTCGTAAATAGCTATGGTTACAACGTATTGCGCGGTATGGTAGATCGTATTAACGAAGTTGTACAACATCAAAAACAAGTTGGCGGTCCTATGACTGACGACGAAGCACAAGCATTAGAAGATGCAATCTTGGATATCCTTGCTCAAGAGCAAGAACATGTATCTAACGAAGAACTTCGTCACTACATGAACGAAACAATTTGGTTCGCTGCTAAAGAAACCGTTAAAAACAAAGCGAGCGAAGAACCAACTGCTGCTGATGAGCACGTAGTAGACCTTCGCAAAGCAATTAACGAACCAATGGGTAGCAACGACTACAATAAAGTTGACTTACGCAGCGCAATTCAACAATAATTGATTTCTATATTGATATAGATATCAAAAAGCCTTTTTCCTTCTCTCATCTTAAAGGCTTAGTTGATCTCTAATACATGTGGTATACGGATATATGTCCGCCATATATCCGTATATCTACTAAAACACAATGGCCCTTATAAAGGGTTTATAAGGGCCTCTAACACGAACCCTGGACCCCTGACTAGGGAACACAAATCTTATTGAACAACGCCATCCGTTTGGATGGCGTTGTTTTTATTTCTTTATATATACTATTAAAAAAAGTATTACTGATTATTTATATTATTTATAACTACTGTATATGGTATATAAAAGTATCTAGATATACTATATAAGCTAATTCAGAAAAAAAGTTTGCAAAATTTTAAAAATTAGGGGTTGCGCCCCTCGATTCTTTTGTACTATAATAGCTATACAGTCGTTCGAAGCGACTGTTTATTAGTTAGCAAAACACTAGATAAAAATCTATGTTTGTTGATAATCGTTTTAGAATAAAAAAACGTAATTCCTGGTTGAAACAGAAATTACAAAAATTCTAAAAAAAGATTATAAAAAAAGGTGTTGACATGAATGTGACAACATGTTATTATAATCTAGTCGCCAGTTGACGAAATACTTCTTAAGAAAGTGCTTCGAAGCTAGATAAAAATCTAGCCTGACTGGTACTGCATCTTTGAAAAACTGAACAATGATAGGTAATCAATCATATGATTGAACATATGCTAGAGTGCGGGTTTTGACAAAGTCAAAACCAACCATAATTCAAAGTTACTTAAATGTAACGACAACAAAAAACAAATGAGCTATTCAAATAGCTTCAAGATATCTTGGAGAGTTTCGATCCTGGCTCAGGACGAACGCTGGCGGCGTGCTTAACACATGCAAGTCGAACGAAGAGCGATGGAAGCTTGCTTCTATCAATCTTAGTGGCGAACGGGTGAGTAACGCGTAATCAACCTGCCCTTCAGAGGGGGACAACAGTTGGAAACGACTGCTAATACCGCATACGATCCAATCTCGGCATCGAGGATGGATGAAAGGTGGCCTCTATTTATAAGCTATCACTGAAGGAGGGGATTGCGTCTGATTAGCTAGTTGGAGGGGTAACGGCCCACCAAGGCAACGATCAGTAGCCGGTCTGAGAGGATGAACGGCCACATTGGGACTGAGACACGGCCCAGACTCCTACGGGAGGCAGCAGTGGGGGAATCTTCCGCAATGGACGAAAGTCTGACGGAGCAACGCCGCGTGAGTGATGACGGCCTTCGGGTTGTAAAGCTCTGTTAATCGGGACGAAAGGTCCTCTTGCGAATAGTTAGAGGAATTGACGGTACCGGAATAGAAAAGCCACGGCTAACTACGTGCCAGCAGCCGCGGTAATACGTAGGTGGCAAGCGTTGTCCGGAATTATTGGGCGTAAAAGCGCGCGCAGGCGATCAGTTAGTCTGTCTTAAAAGTTCGGGGCTTAACCCCGTGATGGGATGGAAAACTGCCGATCTAGAGTATCGGAGAGGAAAGTGGAATTCCTAGTGTAGCGGTGAAATGCGTAGATATTAGGAAGAACACCAGTGGCGAAGGCGACTTTCTGGACGAAAACTGACGCTGAGGCGCGAAAGCCAGGGGAGCGAACGGGATTAGATACCCCGGTAGTCCTGGCCGTAAACGATGGGTACTAGGTGTAGGAGGTATCGACCCCTTCTGTGCCGGAGTTAACGCAATAAGTACCCCGCCTGGGGAGTACGACCGCAAGGTTGAAACTCAAAGGAATTGACGGGGGCCCGCACAAGCGGTGGAGTATGTGGTTTAATTCGACGCAACGCGAAGAACCTTACCAGGTCTTGACATTGATGGACAGAACTAGAGATAGTTCCTCTTCTTCGGAAGCCAGAAAACAGGTGGTGCACGGTTGTCGTCAGCTCGTGTCGTGAGATGTTGGGTTAAGTCCCGCAACGAGCGCAACCCCCTATCTTATGTTGCCAGCACGTAATGGTGGGAACTCATGAGAGACTGCCGCAGACAATGTGGAGGAAGGCGGGGATGACGTCAAATCATCATGCCCCTTATGACCTGGGCTACACACGTACTACAATGGGAGTTAATAGACGGAAGCGAGATCGCGAGATGGAGCAAACCCGAGAAACACTCTCTCAGTTCGGATCGTAGGCTGCAACTCGCCTACGTGAAGTCGGAATCGCTAGTAATCGCAGGTCAGCATACTGCGGTGAATACGTTCCCGGGCCTTTGTACACACCGCCCGTCACACCACGAAAGTCGGAAGTGCCCAAAGCCGGTGGGGGTAACCTTCGGGAGCCAGCCGTCTAAGGTAAAGTCGATGATTGGGGGTGAAGTCGTAACAAGGTAGCCGTATCGGAAGGTGCGGCTGGATCACCTCCTTTCTAGGGAGACATACACCAGGCCGAGCGCTTGGATGTCACTTAGGTCGACACTTTGGCCAGTAAGTAGACGTAGCATATGCGCTAGCTGTACTTACAACCTAACATTGTTCGGTTTTGAGAGATCTGTAAAGACTCTCAAATGGTTTTATACCATATACAATTTAATAGATTTCGATGGATATCTAGGCGCATGAGATGAACGACGTCGCCGCGTAATGGTAATTACGCAAGACAAGTGAAACGAATGCAACGACGATAGACGCGAAATATATGAATTGTTTGTTCTTTGAAAACTGCATAGAAGATAATTATTATATTTGTAAGGTCATCTCTTAGAATTTCTAAGTAGGTTGACCCGAGCACATAGGAAATAATTCTCTGACTTAATGGTGACGTACATGAAAATGTACGGCTACAAAAAACGACAATGTATCTAATGCATGTCATAAAAATCTTAAGTAAAGATTTTAAGGGCGTACGGTGGATGCCTTGGCGATATCAGCCGAAGAAGGACGCGGTAAGCTGCGATAAGCTACGGAGAGGTGCAAGCAACCTTTGACCCGTAGATTTCCGAATGGGGGAACCCGGCAGTGGTTATGCACTGTCACCCATACCTTTGAGTATGAGGAGGGCACCTGGGGAACTGAAACATCTAATTACCCAGAGGAAGAGTAATCAAACGAGATTTTCTTAGTAGCGGCGAGCGAACGGGAAAGAGGCCAAACCGGAGCGGGCAACCGCACCGGGGTTGAGGACAGTCATCAAGTGTAAAATGAGGTAGAAGAATCGAGTTGGAAAGCTCAGCCGAAGAAGGTGAAAGCCCTGTAATCGAAAACCTTGCATACATGGGACTGTATCCAGAGTACCACGAGACACGTGAAACCTTGTGGGAAGCAGGGGGGACCACCCTCCAAGCCAAAAATACTGATATCGACCGATAGCGCATAGTACCGTGAGGGAAAGGTGAAAAGAACTCCCTGGCGGGGAGTGAAAGAGAACCTGAAACCGTATGTCTACAAACAGTCGAAGTCTGTATATATATCAGGACGACGGCGTGCCTATTGAAGAATGAACCGACGAGTTACTGTTGCTAGCGAGGTTAAGTGGAAAAACATGGAGCCGCAGCAAAAAGCGAGTCTGAACAGGGCGTTC